>Ga0157369_10000099_pt1 | contig 120032 bp, 119 predicted proteins | sample C25metaG_FD_113461 | JGI IMG/M metagenome (GOLD analysis project Ga0157369, IMG submission 113461) | Corn rhizosphere microbial communities from Kellogg Biological Station, Michigan, USA - C2-5 metaG | ecosystem: Host-associated > Plants > Roots > Rhizosphere > Soil | place: USA: Michigan... | reverse complement strand
TTCGAGCACGCCTGCCTCTTCGCCTGCGGCCTCTCGACCGGCCTCGGCGCCGCGATCAACACCGCCGCCGTCCGCCCCGGCAGCACCTGCGTCGTCTTCGGCGCCGGCATGGTCGGCCTCGGCGCCGTCGCCGGCTGCCGCCTGCAGGGTGCGGAGCGGATCATCTGCGTCGACCTCTCGCCCGAGCGCCTCGAGCTCGCCCGCGGCCAGGGCGCCACCGACCTGCTCGAGGGCGGCGAGGGGACGGTCGAGCGGATCCTCGAGATGACCGGCGGCTTCGGCGCCGACTACACCTTCGAGGCGACCGGCAGCGTCGCCGTCATGCGCCAGGCCCTGGAAGCGGCGCGGATGGGCTGGGGCCTCTGCACGGTCGCCGGCGTCGCCGGCAAGGGCGAGACCCTCGACGTCGTCCCCCGCCTGCTGATCACCGGCCGCCGCCTCGCCGGCTCCTCCTTCGGCGGCGTCAAGGGCCGCGACGGGGTCCCGGCCCTGATCGACCGCTACCTCGCCGGCGAGATCGACGTCGCCCCGTTCCTCTCGCACCGGATCACCCTCGACGAAGTCAACCGCGGCTTCGAGCTGATGGAGGCCCAGGACGGCATCCGCAGCGTCATCGAACTCTCTTAGGCTCGCGCCGCCTTCCTCGCTGCGCAACGTTCGGGCCGGGCCGGACATATAGGAGCGATGCCCGAGGAGTCGACGCTGACCGAGGCACTGCCGCGCAAGCTGGCCGAGCAGCGCTTCGCCCGCCTCTATAGCGAGCACGGACGGGAGATCCTCGGCTACGCGCTGCGCCGCTGCCCCGAGCCCGAGGATGCGGCCGACGTCGTCGCCGAGACCTTCCTCACCGCTTGGCGCCGGCTGGCGGATGTGCCGCTTGGCGGGGAGGCGCGGCTCTGGCTCTTCGGCACCGCGCGCCTGGTCATCGCCAACCAGCGCCGCGGCGAGCGCCGCCGCGGCCGCCTGACCGAGCAGTTGCGGGCGGAGCTGAGGCGGCAGCTGCCGGCTGAGGTGCCGGCGGGCACGAGCGGGATCCTCGAGGCGCTGAGCGGACTCGAGGAGTCAGACCGCGAGCTGCTGATGCTCGTCGGCTGGGAGGAGCTGACGCCGGCGCAGGCTGCGCAGGTGCTCGGGATCACGGCACTGGCGGCGCGCAGCCGCCTGCATCGGGCACGGCGCCGGTTGCGGGCGCGGCTGGCGGAGGCTGAAGGAAGCGGCTGCGGCGAAAACGAGCTGGAGGCCAAGGAGGCCCGACGATGAAGACCGACGATCTCGAGAGGCAGCTGAAGGCCGCCAACCCGTACCCGTCGCAGGCGTTGACCGCACTGAAGATCGCCCCGGCGGAGGCGGAGCTGGGGGAGGCGATCGTCGGCGGCCCGGCAAGCGCCGGTGGCGGCGAGGCGGCCGGCAGGACGAGGCGCTCTCGCCGTCCCCGGCGGATCGGCCTCGCGGTGGCTGGCGGGCTCGCGGCGATCGTTGCCGCCGTCGTCCTGGTCCTTTCCGGCGGCGGTGGCGAGGACGGTTCGGGCCGCGCCTACGCCGCCGAGCTGATCCGCTTCGCCGAAGCCTCGCCGCTGCTGCTGCTCGAAGGTCCCGGCTGGCGGGTCCAGAACGCGAATGAGCAACGGAGCCGCGAGGGCGTCGAAGGGACGATGGAATTCGTCACCGGCAAGCCTGTCCCCTACGAATCGATCCGCGTCACGGGCCACCTCGGGTCCGAACGCGTGGCCGGTCTGCTGCCGGCGTCGGTGCGCCAGCGCCGAGTGGAACTCTGGTGGCGCCACGGCAGCCTCGCCGAAGCGATCGGGTTCCAGCGCCAGGCCCCGCACCCCCACGGGCAGCGCTGGCTGAAGCTGCCGCTCCTCGACACCAGCGCCACGGTCGATACGCGGGCCGAGTTCTACGCCAACCTCGGACGTCCCGGCGACCGCCGGATGATCGCCTTCTGGTCCGAAGACGGATACGTGCTCCAGCTGACGGCTTGGGTGCCCGACCTCGCCGCCTTCGAAGAGCGACTCGGATGGCTGACCAAGGTGGACACGCAGGCCTGGCTTGACGCGATGCCCGCGAAAGTGGTCAAGGCAGCCGATCACGACGCTGCCGTCCGCGGAATGTTGAAGGGGATCCCGGTGCCGAGCACCTTCAAGCCTTCGAAGATTCCCGACGAAGGCCTCACCGCCACCCGCTATCAGGTGGGCGCGAGCGTCACCGCCACCGTCTCCTGTCTCTGGTTCCTGCAGTGGGCGGAGGCCCGGCGCAGCGGCGATCGCCCGGCGGAGTTGGAAGCCGAGCGGGCGATGGCGACCTCACGGCGCTGGCCGATCCTGCGTGAGATGTCAAAGGACGGCGCCTACCCGCTGACGATCTGGCAGCTCGCGGAGGAGATGCCGAGCGGCGTCTGGGTCCACACCGGCCACCGCCATCCACTGCTACCCCGGGCCGAACGCCTCGGCTGCGCCCGGCTCGGGCTGCCGTTGCTGCCGCGCAAGCAGAAGCTGCAGCGCGAACGCGGCCCGCCGCTGCCGCCCCGGTAGCCGCTAGGCGGCGTTGAGGTCGACCGCTTCGCGGACCAGCGCCTTCAACGCCTCCGCGTCGATCTCCTCGCCCTCGCCGATGTCGATCGCGCGGCGGGTGTTGCCGCCGAGGCTGGAGTTGAAGAGGCCGGAAGGGTCCTCGAGCGAGGCGCCCTTGGCGAAGGTCAGCTTCACGGCTTTCTTGTAGGTCTCGCCGGTGCAGATGATCCCGTCGTGCGACCAGACCGGGACTCGCCACTTCCACTCCTCGACGACCTCCGGGTCGGCCTCTTTGATGAGTTCGCGGACCCGGGCAAGGGTCTCGCCGCGCCAGTCGTCCAGCTCCTCGATCCGCGCGTCGATCAGCTCGGACGGGGAGGCGTCCTCGTTGGCTTTTTCGAACTCGCTCTGTTTTCTCATCGGCCGTCTTGGGTCAGTCTAGGTCGACGGCTCGCGCACGCGCCAGCTCGGCGGCTGCAAGCGCCGCCACCCGCTCGGGTTCTTCTTCGAGCTGCCTGTCGTTGAAGCGGAGCACGGTGTAGCCGGCGCTGCGGAGGTCGAGGTCGCGGGCGTAGTCGTCCTCGAAGGAGACGGAGCCGCGGTGGTAGAGGAAGGAATCGGTTTCGACGACGAGGCACTGAGCGCGCCAGAGGAAGTCGACCTCGTGGCAGCCGAGCTTGACGTTGACCTCGGGCGGTGGGATGCGGTGGCGACGGTAGAGGGCGAGGAAGGCGGTCTCGAGGTCGGAGCGCGTGCGATCGGACTCGATGCCTTCGAGGTGGTGGCCCTTGTGCTCGGCTTGGCGGATTGCGCGGCGGAGGAGGTGCGGTGGGAGCAGGCGTGAGCTTCTGAGGTCTTCGATGGTTCGCTGGATCGTGGTGACGGGGATGTTGTGGCGGCGGGTGGTGGGGAGCCGTCTCCCTCGCCCTCCTTCTTGATGCAGGTAGGAGGGCGAGGGAGACGGCTCTCGGGAGGCGGAGAGGGTTCGGCAGCGATGGAGGTGGATGCCGCGTTGGGCCTTGCGCCCGGAGGTGGCGGGGGTCGAGACGTGGACGGAGCCACTGATGGGCTTGAGCAGTTCCCATAGCGCCGCAGCGGAGTGGTGGCTTAGCACCGCGCCCTCGCCGCAGGCGAGGACGGCGCCCATCCAACGTGCGTGCCAACTAGGGGCGCGATGACCTACGGCGTACACGCCGCGGTGGAGTCGGTGCAGGCGTCCGCGTCTTGCGCGCTGGTAGGCGGCCTCCCGCGTCACTCCCGCCGTTTCGAGCTGCCGCAGCGTCACCACTCCGTGCTGCCGCGCTGCGATTCTCGCCACGCGGTCATCGGGCGTGTCGCTTTCGTGGTCCATGTGTCCACTAAGGCGACACGGGCCTCGGACTCTCCCCCTACCCCGCTGCTGTTTCTCGCTCTAAGCGGCGCTTGAGATCAGCGCTTGCGCCACAAGCTCCACCGAGCGCAGGCGGTTCGCGACGGTGTCGCTGTAGTGGACGGTCATCAGCTCGTCGGCGCCGGTGTTCTCCGCGAAGCGCTGCAGATAATCCGAGACCTCATCGGCAACTCCCGTGGCGGTGTAGGCGAGCATTTCGTCTACTGCGACCGCTTGCGGGGACTCGAGGAGCTCGGTGATGTCGTCCTCGCTCAACTTGCGGCCGCGGCCGAAGAGGGCGCGGGCGCGGACTCGGCGGGCGGCTTGGAGCTGGGCGGCGGCGCTCTCGGCGCTGTCGGCGGCGATCACGCCGACGCCGGCGATCGCGTAGGGCTCCTGCAGCTGCTTCGAGGGCTTGAACTCCTTGCGATAGACCGCCAACGCTTCGTGTAGGAAGCGGGGCGCGAAGTGGGAGGCGAAGGCGTAGGGGAGGCCGAGCTGGGCGGCGAGTTCGGCGCCGAAGAGGGAGGAGCCGAGGATGTAGAGCGGGACCTTGGTGCCGCGGCCGGGAATCGCCCGCAGGCCGGGCAGCGGCTCGTCGTCGCTGAGGAACCGCTGCAGCTCGACGACGTCCTCGGGGAAGCGGTCGCTCGCATGGGGATCGCGTCGCAGCGCCATCCAGGTCCGCTGGTCGGTCCCGGGGGCGCGGCCGAGGCCGAGGTCGATGCGGCCGGGGTGCAGCGTCTCCAACGTCCCGAACTGCTCGGCGATCACCAGCGGCGAGTGGTTCGGCAGCATCACGCCGCCGGCACCGAGCCGAATCGTCTCGGTGTGGGCGGCGACGTGGGCGATCAGCACCGCGGTCGCCGAGGAGGCGATCGAGGAGATGTTGTGGTGCTCGGCGTACCAGATGCGCCGGTAGCCGCCGCGCTCGGCCGTCCGCGCCAGCTCGACGCTGCCGGCGAAGCTCTCGGCGATCGTCTCCTCCCTAGCGACGGCGGCGAGGTCGAGGATCGAGAGGGGGACCGGGACGTTTGCCATCGGGGCAACGATAAAGAGGAGGGGTCGCCGGCCCGTCGGGCTTTCTCAGCTCGGCAACATCTCCGTCGGGGTCCTGCTGTTCCATTCGGGGGGATCAGGGTTAGGTATTCACTTGCCGACTTCCTCTCCATCCCGCCCCCGCCACGCCAAGCCGCTGCCGCGGCCGCTGTTTGAGCGGCGGCGCTTGCGCCTTGCCGACGACGCCGAGACGACGATCCACGTCGCCCGCTTCGACCGCGACGCCTTCGACCTGCGGGTGGTCGTCCTTGATCCCCCTTCGACCGTGCAGCAGTGGTGCCGTCGCAACGGCGCCGACCACGCGATCGTCGGCGGCTTCTACATGCGCCCGGGCGGCCCCGCGCTCGGCGACCTCTGGGTCGCCGGCCGGGCGCTGCCAACCGAGCCCTTCGACGACCCCTGGCATGACGAGCGCGCCTGCGTCCACGTTGATGACGGGACGGTGCGGCTGGCGCCGCGGCGGCAGCTCGGCGAGGCCCCGCGCGGCGACCTCCTGCACGCCGGCCCGATGCTGGTCGGCGGCTGCCGCTCGCTGGTCGAGGGCGGCGCCGACCGCGAGGGCTTCTCGGCCGGCGCCCGCCAGTTCGACTCCGACATCACCGCCGGCCGCTACCCGCGGGCGGCGCTAGGGCTCTCCGCCGGGCAGTTGATCGCCGCGGTCTGCGACGGCCGCGCCGACGACGAGGCCGGCCTGACGATGGCCGAGCTGGCGGCGGCGATGATCGGTCTCGGGGCCGACGAGGCGATCAACCTCGACGGTGGCGGCTCCGCCTCACTCGTCCTCGGCGGCTCGCTCGTCAACACGCCGCGCGAGGAGCACGGGATCGAGCTGCGGGGCGGGCGCGCGGTGGCGACCGCGCTCCACTTCGCGCCCCGCCTCAGCTTCTGAGCCGGCTTTGAGGCGCCGCTAGCCTCAGCGGCGATGCCTGCCGCGACCCGGATCCTGATGGGGCTCTACTTCTACCCTCGCGGCGGCTCCTCCCACGCGGCCAGGGCGCTCGCCGGGGAGCTCGCCAAGCAGGGAGTTGAGGTGACGCTCCTCGCCGGCTCCCGCTCCGACCTCGGCGAGGCGCCGCTTGCCTCCTCCTTCTACGCGGGCCTCGACGTGCAGGCGGTCGACTTCACCCCGGCCCTGCGCTCGGCCGATCCCCTGCGCTACGCGGGCGGCGCCGGCACCGCGCCGATCCACGGCTCCTTCGAGAGCCGGCCGGGAGCGGTCGACCCGGTGCTGGCGACGCTGGGGGACGAGGAGTTCGAGCTGCAGGTGAGGGCGTGGGCCGATGCCCTGGAGCGGGCGGCCGGCGACGGAGTCGACCTCCTTTACCTGCACCACCTGACGCCGCTGAATGAGGCGGCCGCGCGGGTGCTGCCGCAGGTGCCGGTGCTCGGGCACGTCCACGGCACCGAGCTGCTGATGCTGGAGGAGATCGAGCAGGGCCCGCCCGCCGGCTGGGAGCACGCGGAGGCCTGGGCGGAGCGGCTGCGGCGCTGGGCTGCCGACTGCCGGCGGATCGTCGTCAACGACCGCGGCGGCCTCACCCGCGCCGCCGAGCTACTGCGGCTCGACGAGGGCCGCTTCGCCTGCATCCCCGGTGGCTTCGATGCCGCCTTCCACCCTGGGGAGATCGACCGGCGTGCCCACTGGCGCCGACACCTGGTCGAGCGGCCGCGCGGCTGGCTGCCGGGCGGCCCGCCCGGCAGCGTCGCCTACGAGGAGCGGGACCTGCAGGCACTGGAAGGGACGGTGCTGCTCGCCGTCGGCCGCTTCACCGAGGTCAAGCGCCTGCCGCTGCTGATCGAAGCCTTCGCCGCCGCCCGGCCCAGCTTCGACGCCCCGGCGGCGCTCGTCCTGATCGGCGGCCATCCGGGCGAGTGGGAGGGCGAGCACCCCTACGAGACGATCGCGCGAACCGGCGCCCGCGACGTCTTCCTCGCCGGCTGGCACGGACACGGTGAGCTGCCGGCATTCCTCCGCGCCGGCGACCTCCTCGTCCACGCCGCCGTCCGCGAGCAGTTCGGCCAGGTCTTGGTCGAGGCGATGGCCTGCGGCCTGCCGGTGATCGCGGTAAACCGCGGCGGCCCCGCCGCGATCGTCGACGATCCCGCCACCGGCTGGCTGGTCGAGCCCGACGACGTCGAAGGCCTCGCTGCCTGCATCGTGGGGGCGGTAAACGACGAGGCCGCGCGCGGCCGCCGCGGCGCCCGCGCCCGCGAAGAGGCCGTCGCCCACTACTCGTGGTCGCGTATTGGGCAAGAGCTAGCGGAGCTGGTTCGAGCTGTAGGGGGGAGAGTTTCGTCGCCGTAGCCCTTAGCCGGGTATGGCTACCGCCGTGCACCGATTGCCCGCCTCCGCAGATGCTACCTTCATGTACATGAGCGAAACGGTGGGCGTCGCGGAGCTGCGGCAGAACCTCAGCAAGTACCTGCGCAAAATCGCCGAAGGAGAGCGGCTAGTCGTCACCGACCGCAATCGTCCCGTTGCCGAACTGGGACCGCCGCCGACGACCGGGAGTCGCCTCGATCAGCTGATCGCCGAAGGCAAAGTGAAGCCGCCGAAACGCAAGGGGCCGCTGCCCGAGCCGCTGGAGATGGACCTCGGGGACCCTGAAGCGCTGACGCGGGCCCTCGAAGAAGTTCGCGGCTATCGCTGAGCGAATGGCGTTCCTTTACTTGGATGCCTCGGCGCTGGTCCGGGCCATTCGCAGGGATGAGAGGGGCGGGGAGGCCCTGCGGGCGTATCTGCGGGGAGCGGAGCTGGTGAGCAGCGAGCTCGTCCTGACGGAGGTACCGCGGGCGCTGCGCCGGAGGGCCGCCGAACGTCCCGGCTTCCGCCTCGAGCCAGCACTGCGGCGAGCCGCAGAGGCGCTCGACACCCTCTCTCTGCGGCCCGTGGACGACGCCTTGCTGATCGGCGCGGGCATGCTCGCCGAGCCAGACCTGCGCAGCCTCGATGCCATCCACGTCGTCACCGCTCTTCACGTCTATCCGATCGACGCCTTCGTCACTTACGACAGACGGCAGGCAGCCGTGGCGCGCCTCGCCGGAATGCAGACGGTGGCACCCGGCGCCGAGTAGTCCTCCCGCCTGTAGCGTCCTGCGCGTGGACATCGTCTGGACGTTTCTGGGGGTGGCGCTGATCGTGCTGGCGCTGCGCGACATCTTCGACGTTCTCTTCCACCCGCTCGGGCGGGGGATGATCACCCGCCGCGTGGTCCGGGGGATCGCGGCGCTGGCGCGGCGCAAGCCGGGCCGCACCGGCACCCTCGGCCTGCTCGTCGGGCCGATCAGCTACATCGCCGTGATCGCCACCTGGGCGGCGCTGCTGACGGTGGGCTGGGCGCTGGTCTTCTGGCCGCAGCTGCCGCAGGGGTTCCACTTCGACCCCGGGCTCGATCCCGCCAAGCACTCCGGCTTCCTCGATGCCATCTACGTCTCCCTGGTCAACCTCACCAGCCTTGGCTACGGAGACATCTCGCCGGCCGCCTCGCTGCTGCGGCTGCTTGGGCCGGTCGAGACCCTGTTCGGCCTCGGCCTGCTCACCGCCAGCATCTCCTGGCTGCTCTCGATCTATGGAGCGATCTCACGCCGCGACTCGCTCGCCCACGAGGTGGCCCTGGCCAAGCAGGCAGAGGAAAGCATGGGGGAGAAGCTCGCCGACGCCGACCCGGAGCTGCTCGAAACCCTGCTGGCCAACTACGCGGAGCAGCTGATCCGGATCCGCCGCGACCTGATCCACTTCCCGATCGTCCACTACTTCCGGACCGAGGACGAGGAGCGGGCTCTCGCCGGGCTGCTCCCCTACCTCGGCTCGCTCGCCGACGCGGCGGGGCAAAAAGACCGCCCGCACTCGCTGCGGGTGCGAGCCGAGATCCTGCGGCTGGCGATCGACGACTTCGCCGAGACGCTGCGGCGGCGGCTACGGATGGCGGGCGAGAGCACGGACGAGACGCTACGCAATTACCAGAGCGATCATGGACCGCTCGAGCCGTGAAGCAGCGGTTTTGCCAGACATAGCGGTACATTGACCGCGCGTTTCAAGAGACGAGGGGGAGCGCTGTGAGGAAACTGGGGATTTGCACCGCCGCCGCGATCGCGGGCGTGCTCGCCTGCGCGGCCCTGGCCGGCTGCGGTTCCTCCTCCTCGGAGGACTCGGCTGGGGGCGGCACGCTGACCGGGACCTATACCGCCTTCCCGGAATCGCTCGACCCCGGCCTCAACTTCACCCTGGAAGGGGCGACGGCGCTGCAGAACGTCTACATCCCGCTGCTCACCTACGCGCACGCCGACGGGGTCGCTGGGACGAAGCTGATCCCCGGCCTGGCAAAAGACCTGCCGCAGATCGACCAGGACGGCAAGCGATACACGCTCTTCCTGCGCCCCGGCCTGAAGTACTCCGACGGCAGTCCGGTCAAGGCCTCCGACTTCCGCTTCGTCGTCGAACGCCTCTTCCGCATCAACTCGGTCGGCTCCACCTTCTTCACCGGCATCGTCGGCGCCGAACAGTTCGCGAAGACGAAGAAGGGCGGGATCCCGGGGATCGAAACCGACGACCCCAGCGGCAAAATCGTCATCCACCTGACCGAACCGAGCGGCAGCTTCAGCTACATCCTCGCCACCATCTACGGCGCGCTGCTGCCGCAGGACACCCCCGAGGAAGACACCACCGCGCACCTGCCGCCGGCGACCGGGCCCTATGAGATCACCGATGTGCGACCCGGGCGCAGCTGGGAATACGACCGCAACCCGGTTTGGGCGTCGACCAATGGCGAGGCGATGCCGGACCTGCCCTCCGGCCACGTCGATGCGATCAAGCTGAGGGTGCAGACGAACCCGGACGCGCAGCTGAACGAAGTCGAACAGGGCAAGGTCGATTGGATGAAAAACCAGCCGCCGCCCGACCGCTATCAGGACGTGAAAAGCAAGTACGAAGGGACCCAGTTCAGCGAGATGCCGACGATCAGCGTCTACTACTTCTGGCTCAACACGCAGAAGCCGCCGTTCGATGACCTGCGGGTGCGCCAGGCGGTCAACTACGCGATCGACCCGGCGGCGCTGGAACGGATCTACGCCGGCACGCTCAAGCGCACCCAGCAGGTCTTGCCCTCGGAGATGCCGGGCTACGAAAAGTTCGAGCTCTATCCGCACAACCTCGCGAAGGCGAAGGAACTGATCGCCCAGGCGCAGCCGCAGGACCGCCAGGTGACGATCTGGACCCTGAACCTCGCGCCCAACAACGAAGCCGGCGAATACTTCGAAGGGGTGCTGAAGCAGCTTGGCTTTGAGGTGAAGCTGAAAGTGATCGACGCCTCCACCTACTTCACCTTGATCAGCAACACCAGCACCCCCGACCTCGACGCCGGCTGGACCAACTGGCTGCTCGACTACCCGCACCCGAACGACTACTTCCAGCCGCAGCTCTCGGGCGAAAGCATCCTCCCCGTCGGCAATACCAATTGGGCGATGTTCGACGACCCCGCGATCAACGCGAAGATCAAGCGCCTCGGGCGCGAGCAGCTGGGGCCGCAGCAGGAAAAGGAATATGCCGCGCTCGACAAGGAAGTGATGGAACGGGCGCCGTGGGCGCCGTTCGGCAGCCTCACGCTCGGCACCTTCGTCTCCGATCAGGTCGACCTGGAAAAGATCATCGTCAGCCCGATCTTCGGCCAGGACCTGACCAGCTTCGAGCTGAAGTAGCGGCTTCGTCGCTCCCGCGGTTAGGGGGGTCGAAGCCTTTTGTCCTGGCGCCGGCCTTAGCATGAGTTCGATGGCCACTGGTGAATTCGTTGAGATCGGCAGCGAGCGGGCGAGTGGGTTTCGCTTCGCCTCGTGGGCGTGGCTGCGGCCCTACGCCCTCGGCCTCTACTTCGTCGCCCTGATCGCCTGGAGCGCCCGCTACGGGGTGCCTGTGCAGCGGGAGCTGGTGATCCTCTGGACCTGCGGCGCCCTCGCCTGCGCCTCGATCGGGCGGCCGCCGCGGGAAATCGTTCAGCTGGTGGTCGACTGGCTGCCGATCGTCGCCGTGCTCTGGGCCTACGACATCACCCGGGGGGCGGCGGACACCTTCGGGATCGGCGTCCACTACCACCCGATGATCGACTTCGACCGCGCGATTTTCGGCGAAGTGCCGACGATCTGGTTGCAGCAGCACCTCCACGACCCGGGGGTCGTGCGGCCCTGGGACGTCGGCTTCACCCTCGTCTACACCTCCTACTTCATCGTCCCCTTCGTCCTCGCCGGCTGGCTCTGGGCGCGCGACCGGCTCGGCTTCCAGCGTTTCACCCGGCGGCTGGTGACGCTCTCGCTGGCCGGGCTCGCCACCTACATCGCCTTCCCGGCGGCGCCGCCGTGGATGGCGGGCGAAATGGGGCTGATCGGCGAAGTCCACCGCAGCACGGCGGAGGGCTGGAAAGTGCTCGGCGTCGGCACCGCCTCGCTCTTCTCAAAGGGACAGGGGACCGCCAACCTGGTCGCCGCCGTGCCCTCGCTGCACTCGGCGATCACCACCCTGGTCGCCCTCTTCCTCTGGGGGCGGGTGCGGCGCAAGCGGCTGCGGCCGCTGTTGCTGCTCTATCCGGCGGCAATGGGCCTGACCCTGATGGCGACGGGCGAGCACTACTTCTTCGACGTCGCCCTCGGCTGGGTCTACGCCGGCGTCGTCATGGCCGCCTGGACCGTCTGGGAGCGGCGGCGGGAAGGACTACGCGTGCCCGCCGAGGCGGAGGCGCCGGCTTAGCTTCTGCGGCGCCGGCTGCCTGGCGTCGCGCAGCTGCACCTTGACCGGGAGGGCGCGGCTGCCGGCGCTGCGCTTGGCGGCGATGAGCTTGCGGCCCGCTGCCGTTAGGCGCAGCGTCAGCTTCGGCGCCTTGCCGTTGGCGATCGAGTAGGAGCCGGTTGCCAGCTTGCGCTTCCGCGCCGCGAGTCGAACCTGGCCGCTGCAGTTGCCGCCGCGGCAGCGGAGGCGGAGGGTGACGGTCTTGCGCCCGGCGACCAGCCGTCGCACCAGGAAGGCGACCCCCGGCTTTGCGGCGCCGGCGATGGGCGCGGTGCCCAGGCTGCCGCCGCGCGGCGGGCCGGCGCGCGGGTCGCTCGGGGCCTGGACGAGGCCGCCGAGCGAACCGGGCTGCTCGAGCACCGGCAGCTTCAGGCGCAGGTTGGAGACGGTGATCGGGGTCTGCAGGTTCGAGGGGCGGGCGTAGGGGGCGTCGGAGGGGAGGAGTTCCACCTTCACGGTGTCGCCGCTGGCGAAGCGGTAGCCCTGCGGGTGCAGCTGGAAGACGACGCCGGCGCCGCCGTTCCCCGGCCGCAGGAGGCCGCGGGCGACGAGCCGCTCTTCGCCGTTCGGGAGGACGTCGACGAGGCGCGCCGCCAGCTCGGAATCGACGTTGGTGGTGGCGAGGTCGGCGACGATCGTCGGCGAGCCGAGCAAGGTGAAGCCGGGGGCCGGCACCGGCAGGCGGTAGTTGGCGACCCCGGCCTGGTCGGCGCCCGGGGCGGTGGCGCAGGCGCCGCCGCCGGCGATCGGGTCGAACGCTTTGCCGGCGTTGGGGTCGCCCGCTCCCGGGACGATCGTCTGCGCGGCGCTGCCGTCGAGCTGGATCTCCCCGGGCGAGAGGCTCTGCCAGTCGTCGGCTCGGTAAGGCCCCTCGGAGGGCGCCTCGGCGGGGCAGGTAGTGGTGAGGGCTTCGGCGCTCGAGCTCGGCGCCGCGCCGACTCCCTTCAGGTAGTGGTCGAACCAGGCGTTCTCGCGCTGGCGGAAGAGCGCCTCGTCGGCTGCCTTGTTCTGACTGCGGTCGTGGCCGTCGTCCATCAGGAAGAGCGAGATCGGGTTGCCGGGGTATTGCGAGCGGGTGCGGTTGTAGTAGCGGACCGCCTCATCGACCGGGAAGAGGTCGTCGTTCCAGCCGTTCTGGATCAGCAGCGGCGCCGGCGGCTGGCTGTGGTCGATGTAGTAGGAGGAGTGGTAGGTGGTGATCTGGTCGAGGATTTCCTGCGTCTGCGGCTTTGACTCATAGGGCTCGCCGCTGTTGATCAGCGTGTACCAGCCGTTCAGGTCCGCTTCTTTGTCGGTCAGCGAGTAGTTGCTTTCCAGCAGTCCCGTCCCGTAGAGGCCGGTCACGAACGAGGCCTTCTCGATCCCGATCCGGGCTTTGCCGTCGGCGCCTTTGTAAGGGGAGTCGGCGACGAAGTCGAGGGTGCTGCCGTTCGGCATCAGCGAGTAGGCGAGGTCGGTCCAGGGCCACTGCGGGACCGCGGCCGCCAGTTCCATTTCCTTGCCGCCGGGGCTTTTCCAGGGGACGAGGCTGCCGTCTTCTTGCATGGTCCGGTTGCGCAGCGTCGCCAGCGCCATCGACATGCCGCCGCCGTAGGAGACGCCGGTGGCGCCGATCTTCTTCGGCTCGGCGACGCCTTCGTCAGCGAGGACCGAGATCAGGTACTGGGCGTCGCGGACTTCGTAGCGATCGTCCATCAGATGGTTGTAGCCCTCTTTACAGGCCGTCGCGGCTTTGGCCAACCGGTCGGGATCTTTGCCGCCGCAGGAGTTGCCCCAGCCGCGGTCGCTCATGCTGAAGACCGCGTAGCCGGCTTCGGCCCACTGCTGGACCCGGGCGTCTTCGAGGCCGATCTTGTGGCCGCCCCAGCCGTGGAAGAGGCCGATCGTCGGCCAGGGGCCATCTTGGCCGCTGCTCGGCTGCGGCGGCAGGACGACGTTGAGGTCGATCTTGGTGACCCCGTCCCAGGTGGTGGTGTCACCGGAGCAGAGGCGGACGTTGCCGTTTGAGGCTTGCGCGGCGCAGCTGACGTCGCCGTCGTAGAGGGTCGGGAAGTCCGCCTGCGCCGCCGGCGCCCCGAGCAGGGCAATCAGCAGCACGGCGACAACTCCCCCTAGAACCGACCCGGCCTTCACAAAGGCGGTGCTACCCAATAACTGGTAGCGCGAATCATCCGCCCGGCTCAGGCGAGCTGGCGGGAGAAGCTTTCTTCGAGGGCCTCCTTGCCGCTTTCGCCCGGCACCGTTTTGTCGAGGCGGGCCCAAGCGTGGCGGCCGTCGAGGTGGAGGCTGGCGACCTGGTTATCGAAGTAGGGGCCGTCGAGGGTGCGCCAGCGGATCCCCGGATCGGGGGTGCCGGCGGCGCGGGCGAGCAGGCGGGAGATTGCGATCAGCGGCTTGCGGAAGGCGGCGCGGACGACGCGGCGCTCGTTTTCGTCGAGCGGGTTGCGGTAGGGGGAGCAGACCGCCTGGTAGATCGGCGCCCGCCCGTTCGAGTCGCCGTTGCGCGGGAAGCCGGCCTCGCTGAGGTAGGCGTGGTGGACGTCGCCGGAGAGGACGACGATCGAGGCCGGGGCCTTGCCGCGCTGGCCGGTGGCGACCTCGTGCAGGAGGTCGCGCAGCTTCGCGAAGGACTCGCCGAAGGCCGCCCAGTGGTCGAAGTCGACTTCGCGGCGCAGCTTCTCGCTCGCCCAGGCGGCCGGCTTGCCCCAGGTGCCGTCGCAGAGCTGCTCATTCCAAGCCTCGAGGCGGTCGAAGGCGGGGGAGAGGAGCCAGGGGACGGTGGTGCAGATCAGCAGGTGGTCGAAGTCGCCGCTGGCATGATCGACGATCCATTCCCACTCCTCGTCGTCGACGATCGCCCGGCGGTCCTCCTCCAGCACCCGGCCGGCGCGGGAGTCGATGAAGACCGCCCGGGTGCGGCCGAAGTCGCGGCAGAAGCTCCAGCGCGTGCCCGAGCCGGCCGACTGGATCCGATGCGCCCAGGGGAAGATCTCCTCCTCGGCCTTCTGGTTGCCGCGGACCCGCTGGTAGAGGTCGTCTTCGGAGAGCTCGCGCGGCGACATGTTGCCGAGGTGCTGGTAGATCCAGTAGCTGGCGATGCAGCCGACCGCGCGCCGGTGCCACCAGGACTTCGCCTGCATCTCCAGCAGCCAGGAGCGGGAGATGTTCCAGTCGTCGCTCATGTCGTGGTCGTCCCAGAGCATCGAGACCGAGACGCAGGAGAAGAGCCAGCGGATCAGCGGCTCCTGCCAGCTCTCCTCGTAGAGCCAGGTGTACTCCTCGAAGTCGGTGACCTCGTCGCCGGGCGGGGTGTCGGTGCCGCGTCGCTCTTTGATCTTTTTCCGCGTCTTCGGTGAGCCCTCGTCGACGTAGACCTGGTCGCCGAGGAGGAAGAGCTGCTCGGGCCACTCGTCGCGCTCGCCCGCGCACATCTGCCGCGCCAGCACCCAGAGGGCGTCGACCTCATGGCCCTGTTTGGTCTCGTCTTTGGGTTCGGTGAAGGGGGCTTCGTGGGGGACCGCGACCCGGCAGGAGCCGAAGATGATGTCGAGGTCCTTGTCGGCGTCGGTAGTGCGGATCGCGCTCGGCGGCAGCTCGGACCCCGGCTCGGGCCAGCGGACCTCGCCGTCGAGCTTGACCTCGTACTCGTAGCGCGAGGCCGGCTCCAGGCCCTCGATACAGACGACCGCGTAGTGGTGCCCCTCGACCCGGAAGGTCTGCTCCTTGTGCCCGAGCACCTCGACCTCGCAGGCCTCCTCGGTCTCGACCCAGACGGTGGCCTGGGTGTCAGAGACGTGGCGCAGCAACGGTCCGAGGACGAGATCGGTCATGCGGGGGACGCTACCCAGTTAGACCTGTTTCTAGAGGGGCCGGCTAGATTCGGCCGAGCAGGAGGAGGATCAGGAGGATCAGGGCGATCAGGCCGAGGATGCCGCCGGCGACGGCGACCTTCAGCAGCACCAGCACGATCGCGACGAGGATGAGAAGTCCGATCAAAGCTCCGACCACGTGAGTTCCTCCTGTTCGCGGCAGGCGTGATCCGCCCGCAATTGGATCGATTCCCTTAACAAAACGGGCGTGACACGGATCCGTCAGTCCTTTTCCGGAAGGCGCTGACAGTCACGCCGCGATTCCGTTTAGGAGTCGAGAGAAATGTCCATAAGTAGGAAAAGATGGCCTGGGATGGGAAAATCGGGCGATGAGCGAAGCTCTCGCCGCGCCGTTGTCCCGCCTGCTCTCCGACGAGCGGCTGACGAAACGCGCGGTCGGAGGCGACGAGCGGGCCTTCGCGACGATCTTCCGGCGCTACCACCAGAGCCTCTACCGCTTCTGCCTGACGATTGTCGGCAATCCCCACGACGCTCAGGAAGCGCTGCAGAACACGATGATCAAGGTGCTGCGGGCGCTCCCCGGCGAGGAGCGCCAGATCGAGCTGAAGCCGTGGCTCTACCGGATCGCCCACAACGAGTCGATCGACCTGCTGCGGCGGCGGCGGGAGAGCAGTCAGCTCGACGTCGAGCAGATCGCACCTGGCTACGGCCTTGCCGAGGACGCGGCGACGCGGGAACGGCTGCGCCGCCTGCTCGCCGACATGAGGGAACTGCCGGAGCGCCAGCGCGAGGTGCTGGTGATGCGGGAGATGGCCGGGCTCGACTTCGAGGAGATCGGCAGCGCCCTCGACACCTCCGGGGCGGTCGCCAGGCAGACTCTCTACGAGGCGCGGCAGAGCCTGCGCCAGATGGAGGAAGGGCGTGAGATGAGCTGCGCCACCGTGACCAAGGCGCTCTCTGACGGCGACGGCCGGGTCACCCGCCGCCGCGACGTCCGCGCCCACCTGCGCAGCTGCGCCCAGTGCCAGGCCTTCCGCGAGGAAATCAAGAGCCGACAGCATGACCTGGCGGCGCTGGCGCCGTTGCCCGCGCTTGCCGCGGCGGGGATGCTGCAGGGACTCGTCGGCGGCTCCCACGGCGCCGCCGCCGGCGGCGGCCTGGCGACCACCCTCGGCGGCGGCGCGGCGAAAACGATCGGCGCCTCGGCGGCGGCAAAAGGGGTGGCGACGGTCGCCGTCGTCGCGGCGATCGGAGTGACCGCCGCCGACCGCAGCGGCGTCATCCACCTCGGCCTTCCGGGCGATCGGACGACCAAGTCCGCGGCGCCGTCTCCGGGCTCCGCGGGCGCTGCCAGCGGCGCGCAGGCCCAGCAGGAGAGCGGCGAAGTCAGCGACGGCCACAGCCTCAGCGGCGGCGCAGCCGCGGGCGGCGCTGGTGCCACGGGCCCCGGCAACGCCGCGGCGAAGAATCAGGCCGAGCCCGCTCTCGGCGCCAGCGCCCACCACGGCACCGCGGCAGCCCATGCTCATGACCACCCGCAGCCCCACGAGGAGGTCAGCGCCGAGGCCCAGGGCCCGCTAACCGAGCACCCGAGCGGGCAGGATCACGAAAAGCAGCACCCCGAAGCCGCGGCCGGCGGCCAGGAAGCCGCCACCACTCACAAGCAGCCGCCGGAAGGCGCCCAGAAACAGCCGCAGGAAACCGGAGCCGAAAGCGGTCCCTCGCACGCGGTCAGGCCGACCCATCCGGAAACCAAGGCCCAGCCGACCACCCCCGCGCCGCCGGAGGAAGCGCCGGCAAACCCTCCGAAAGCGGCGCCGGAACCCCCGGCGCCGACTCAGGCGGCCCAGCCGACCCAGTCGGCCGCAGCGGCTGAAAAAGCTCCCGCCGAACCAGGGGCGTCCGCCGGCGCCGGCGGCAAAAAAGCTCCTTAGGAACGGCGCTCGAGTCGCGGGGGCTGCAATCGCCTGCCGTGCATGTACCGGCGGACCAGCGATTCGGCGGGACCTGGCGCCAGTACCAGCGGCACCTGGCAGCGGGGACAGGTGCGGCTGCCCCAGCCGGCGGCGCGGTTGCTCTCGCCCCGCCAGCGGCAGTGGGGGCATTCGAGCGATTGGCTCAACCTGCTCACCCTTGCTCAGTGAAGTTCGGCTGGTACAGGCGGTCCGGCCGGCCGTTGCTGTCGGAACTGCCGTTTCCGTTGCCGCCCTCGAGGCCGGCGAGGAACGGGGTCAGGTAGCGGCCGATCAGCTTGCTGGGGTTGTCGATCGGCCAGGGTGGCCGGTCGCTGGCGATCGAGGTTTCGCCGTGGCCGCCGCCGAGCCAGCCGAACAGGTAGCGCGGTTTGCTGCCGGTCCAGAGGACGCCGCGGAGGACCGGGTCGAGCGGGTTTGCCTCGACCTCGCAGCCGAGCTCGAGGGCAATCGCTTCCGCTGCGACGTCGGCTTGCTGGGTGGCGATCCCGCCCTGCTTGACCGGGAAGTTGGTGACGTCGCCGATCGCGAAGACGCCGGGCAGGCCGGGGACCCGCATGTGCTCGTCGACGGGGATGAAGTCGGTGGAGTCGTAGGGCAGGCCCTCGATTCGCCGGCCCTCGAGCCGGGGGAGGCTGACCACCGCGTCGGCTTCGATCTCCCCGCCGGGGACGATCGCGAGCAGCCCGCCCTCGTACTTGACCGGGTGGGTGCCGGTGAGGACCTCGATTCCGTGGTCGGCGAGCAACTGGGCGACCTGCTCGGAGGCGCGCCGCCCGAAGATCTGCAGCGGCCCGTCTTCGGGGGTGACGATTGTCAGCTGGGTGTCGACGATGCGGGAGCGCTTCAGCTCGGTCGCCGCCAGCAGGGCGAGCTCGTAGGCGGGGAGGGCCCAGCCGTGGCCACCGGGCATGGTGAAGACGAGGCGCCGCAGCCGGCCTTCGCGCAGCCGGCTGACGACTTCCTGGACCTCGCCTTCGTCGGCGACGCCCCAGAAGGTGACGGCGCCCGGCACCGACCAGAGCAGGCGCGCTCCACAGGCGACGATCAGGTGGTCGTAGGGGATCTCCTCGCCGTCGTGGGTGTGGGCGCTGCGCTGCACGCTGTCGATCCAGCCGACGTTGGCGAGCCGGAAGCCGGCGCCGAATTGGTCGGCCAGGCGCTCGAGGTCGTAGCGGAGGACGCGCGAGGCGCCGTAGGGCTCGCCGACGGCGAAGGGGCGGTAGACGAAGTCACTGCGGCCGGCGCAGATCTCGACCTCGACCTTCTCACCGGCGAGGTCGTGTAGGGCCAGGGCGGCCTCGAGGGCGCCGACGCCGCCGCCGACGATCAGGACCTTGGCCGGTCTGGGTCTCTCCATGCCGCACAGTCTTTAGCCGGAGCGCGCCCAGACCATCCGGGGAAAGCCGCGGGATCGGATGTGGTCCTCCCCTCTCGTGGAAGGCCGGGCGGGGCTCCTAGATTGACCGCATGAGACTTTTGGTCGGTTACGACGGCAGCGATGGCGGGCGCGACGCGCTCGAGTTGGCGCGGGTGCTGGGGGAAGCGGAGGGGGCGAGCGTCCTGCTCGTCACCGTGCTCCCTTACGGACCGCTGCCGATTCCCTACGAGATCCTCGACGACGAGGAAGCCGAGCGGGCGCAGCCCCTGTTCGAAGAGGCGAAGCGGCGGCTCGGCGAGCTTGAGGTCGAGACCCGCGCCTTTGGCGGCGGCTCTGCCGCGGGGGTGATCAACGACCTCGCCGAGAAGGAGGAGGTCGAGACGATCGTCGTCGGCTCCCCCCACCACGGGCCGGTCGGCCGGACGCTGATCGGCAGCGTCGCCGACGGCCTCCTGCACGGCGCGCCGTGTGAGGTGATCATCGCCCCCCGCGGCTACGCGGAGGAGGAGCACGGGCCGTTCCGCACGATCGCCGTCGCCTACGACGACAGCGCCGAGGCGAAGGCGGCGCTGGCGCGGGCGGAATCGATCGCCCTCGACTGCCGGGCGACGGTCGTCGTCTTCACTGTTTCCGCTCCGCCCGCGGTCGTCCCCGGGGCTGCCGGCTACACCCCCTCGATCCCGCCTGAGGCCGGGGCGATCGTCACTCGGACCGTGCGCGCGGTCGACGAGCGTTTGGCGGCGACCGGACGAGTCCTGTCCGGCGTCCCCGGACCGGCGATCACCGAGGCCTGCGAGGAAGCCGGGGTGGACCTGCTCGTCTCCGGCTCCCGACACTACGGGCCGGTCCTCCGCGTCCTGCTCGGCTCGGTCTCGACCCAACTTGCCCACAGAGCGGCTTGCCCGGTGCTGGTAGTGCCGCGGCCGCCTAAGCATTCAGAGGAGAGCGATGAAGAGCGACAGCGCGATCGCCAGCTCGCCTAGCGCCCCCGAGGCCGGCGACTTCGTCCTCGCCTTCGGCCGGCTCGGCCGCGGCGACGTCGACTTCGCCGGCGGCAAGGGCGCCAACCTCGGCGAGCTGACCGCGGCGGGGCTGCCGGTCCCGCCTGGCTTCGTGGTCGGCGCGCCCGCCTATGCCGCCTTCTGCGAGCAGACGGGGCTGTGCGAGCGGATCGCGGCGCGGCTGGCCGATCTCGACGTCGAGGACACCGCGGCGCTGGAACGGGCCGCGGGGGAGGTGCGCGAGGAGATCGAGCGCGAGCCGATTCCGGAGTGGCTCGCCGAGCGCATCCGCGGGTCCTACGCCGAGCTTGCGGGCGATCAAAGCGAGGCGCCCGTCGCGGTCCGCTCCTCGGCCACCGCCGAGGACACCGAGTCGGCCTCCTTCGCGGGGATGAACGAGACGCTGCTAAACGTGCGCGGGGCCGAGGCCCTGCTTGCCGCGGTGCGCACCTGCTGGTCCTCGCTGTTCGGCGCCCGCACGATCTACTACCGCGCCAAGCGCGGCTTCAGCCAGGCCGAGATGGACATCGCCGTTGTCGTCCAGCGGCAGATCCAGTCGACCCGCTCGGGGGTGATGTTCACGATTGATCCCTCGACCGGCGACGGCGACCGCCTGGTGATCGAGGGGGCCTTCGGGCTCGGCGAGGCGGTCGTCTCGGGCTCGGTCTCCCCCGACCGCTACATCGTCCTCAAGGACGGCCTCCAGCTCGATCGCCGCGAAGTCCGCCGCAAGGAGCTGGCGATCGTCTCGCTGCCAGGAGGCGGGACCGAGGTGCGACAGCTCTCCGACGCCGAAGGGCGGCGCCCGGTCCTCTCCGACGAGGAGGTGCGCGAAGTCGCCGCGCTCGGGGTGCGGATCGAGGAGCACTACGGCGCCCCGCAGGACACCGAGTGGGCCTTCAACGAAAAGGGGAGCGTTTGGATGCTGCAGTCGCGGCCGGTGACCACCGCCGCCGGCACGGCAGCGACGAATGGCGGCGAGCGGGGTCGTGAACTGGTCCACGGCCTCGGCGCCGCCCCCGGCGAAGCGAGCGGTGCCGTGCGCCTGATCGCCGAGCTCGACCGGGCGGGGGAGCTGCAGGAGGGCGAGGTCCTCGTCACCCACATGACCGCGCCCGACTGGGTGCCGCTGATGCGCCGGGCGGCGGCGATCGTCACCGACTCCGGTGGCATGACCTGCCACGCCGCGATCGTTTCCCGCGAGCTCGGCATCCCCTGCGTGGTCGGCACCGGCGAGGCGACCAAGGTCCTCCGCGACGGCGAGGTGGTCACCGTCGACGCCGGCGCCGGCGTCATCACCGAGGGCGCCTCGGCGGGTCCGGCCGCGGCGAATTCTGAGTCGGCGTTCGTCCTTTCCCATGCATATGAGGGGGAAAGGACGAACGCCGCGCCGGTTACGGGGACCAAGGTGCTCGTGAACCTCTCCGAGCCCTCGCAGCTGGAGCGGGTCGCGGGGCTCGACGTCGACGGGGTCGGCCTCTTGCGAGCGGAGCTGATGGTGGTCGAGGCGCTGGCGGGGACGCACCCGCGGGCGCTGCTGGAGGTCGGCGAAGGAGAGCGCTTCGTCGAGCGGATGGCCGACTCGCTGAACCGCTTTGCCGCCGCCTTCGCGCCGCGGCCGATCACCTACCGAACGATCGACTTCCGCAGCAACGAGTTCCGCCACCTGAAGGGCGGCGAGCGCTTCGAGCCCGAGGAGGCGAACCCGATGATCGGCTACCGGGGTGCGCTCCGCTACGTGCACGAGCCCGACTTGCTGGAGCTGGAGCTGCAGGCGATCGAGCGGGTCTGGGCGGGCGGCCACGAGAACCTCCACGTGATGCTGCCGTTCGTGCGGACGCCGCGCGAAGTCGCCGCCTGCCGGGAGATGTTCGAGCGCGCCGGCCTCTTCGACCACCGCGGCTTCGAGCTCTGGGTGATGGCCGAGGTCCCCTCGGTCCTTTTCAATCTATCTGACTATCTCAAACTTGGAGTTAGTGGAATTTCCATTGGCTCCAACGACCTCACCCAGCTGCTGCTCGGCGCCGACCGCGACTCGGAGCTGGTCGCCGAGGTCTTCGACGAGCGCGACGGCGCCGTCACCGAGTACATCTCCCAGCTGCTTGCCCGCGCCCACGAGCTCGGCCTGCAGACCTCGATTTGCGGGCAGGCGCCCTCGGTCTATCCCGAGTACGCGGAGCTGCTGGTGCGGGGTGGGATCGACGCGATCTCGGTCAACATCGACGCCGTCGACCGCGCCCGCCGCCTGATCGCCGCCGCCGAGCGGCGCCTCTTGCTCGACCACGCCCGACACGAAGGAAGCTGTAAAGGAGACCGGCGATGAAGGCCTACCAGCTGACCGAATGGGAACACGCCCCCGAGCTGCGCGAGGTCGACGTCCCCGAACCGGGCCCGGGCCAGGTGCTGGTCAAGATCGGTGGCGCCGGCGCCTGCCACTCCGACCTGCACCTGATGGAGTGGCCGCCCGGCACGCTCGGCTTCGACGTCCCCTTCACGCTCGGGCACGAGAACGCCGGCTGGGTGGCGGCGGTCGGGGCCGGGGTCGAGGGCGTCGAGGAGGGCGAAGCCGTCGCGGTCTATGGCCCGTGGGGCTGCGGCCGCTGCCGCGCCTGCCGGCTCTCGGCCGAGAACTACTGCGAGCACCAGGCGGAGATCGGCGCCTTCGGCGGCGGGCTCGGCCTCGACGGCGGCATGGCCGAGTACATGCTGGTCCCCAGCCCGCGGCTGCTGCTGCCGCTCGGCGACCTCGACCCGCGCGAGGCGGCGCCGCTCTCCGACGCGGCGCTGACCCCCTACCACGCGATCAAGCGCTCCCTGCACCTGCTGGTCCCGGGCTCGACCGCGGTGGTGATCGGGGTCGGCGGCCTCGGCCACATGGGCGTGCAGATCCTGCGGGCGCTGAGCCCGGCCCGGATCGTCGCCGTCGACGTCTCCGAGGAGAAGCTGCGGATTGCCGCCGAGGTCGGCGCCGACCATGGCGTCAAGGCGGGCGAGAGCGCCGCCGAGGAGATCCGCGAGCTCAGTGGCGGCCGCGGCGCCGACCTGGTCGTCGACATGGTCGGCTCCGATGATTCGATCGCGTTGGCGGCGGCGGTGGCCAAGTTCGAGAGCGACCTGACGATCGTCGGCCTCGCCGGCGGCAAATACGGGTTCGCCTTCGGCGCGCTGCCGTTCGAGGCCAAGCTCTGCATCCCCTACTGGGGGACGGCGGTCGAGCTGATGGAGTGCCTAGACCTCGCCCGCGAGGGCAAGATCCACGCCCACGTTGAGCACTTCAGCCTCGAGGAAGCGCCGCAGGCTTACGAGAAGATGCGCGCCGGCCGGCTCGACGGCCGCGCCGTGATCAGCCCTAGCTAGTCGATCAGGGCGCTGAGCAGCTCGACGTATTCGCGCAGGCGGTGGATTGCCAGGTAGCGGTCGATCACCCGCTGCCGCCCGGCCTCGCCCATCGCCTCCGCGCGGGCGGGGTCGGCGAGGATCGTCTCGATCGCCGCGGCGCAGGCGGCGAGGTCGCGCGGGTCGTCGATCAGGATCCCGGTCTCGCCGTCGGCAACCTGGTCCTGGATGCCGCCGACGCGGCTGCCGACCACCGGCCGCCGCTTCCACATCGCCTCGGCGACGGTGAGGCCGAAGCCCTCGGCGATGCTCTTTTGCAGGACGACGTCGGCGCGCCGCTGGACGGCGTTGACCATCGCCCCGTTTTCTTCGATGTCGTGCATCGGCAGGCTGACCAGGTGGGCGCGCCGCCGGCGCTCTGGCCCTAGCGCCCGCCAGGCCTCGACGGCTTCCTCGTAGACGGCGGCGCCCTCGGGGTCGTCGCTGACGCCGCCGGTGTCGGGACCGACCAGGATCAGGTGCAGGTCGGGGTCGTCGAGGTGCTCGCCGAGCATCTGCAGCAGTCCGACCGGGTCCTTGAGCCGGTCCCAACGCGAGACCTGGGCCACCACCTTGGCGTCCTCAGGCACGCGCCCCTCCTGCAGCGCCGAGACCTTGCGCTCGACCCGGCCGGGAGTGCCGTCCGTCCGCTCGAAGACCGGCGCTCCGACCAGCCCGTCGGGGATCAGGTCGATCTCTTTCAGGATCGCGGAGGTGGTCTCGGGCCCGAAGTCCTGGTTCTTCGGCGAGAACGGGTCGATCACCGGCGGCATGCACCAGACTTTGTCGGTGCCGAGCCCCTCCCAGACGTACTCGCGGCGGGAGAAGACGTAGGCGCTCGCCTGCTCCACGTAAGGGCGGAGGAAGTCCCAGGCGCCGCGGACGATCTCGTTGGGGCGGTCGACGCCGATGTGGCAGCGCCAGACCACCTCGAGGCCGCGCTCGCGCAGGGCCGGGACCATGCCCGCGGATTGGGGATCGTGCAGGTAGACGATGTCGCCGCTCTGCATCTGCGGGCCGAGCGCGTCGCTGTTCGCGCGCAGGGCGGCCTCGTACAGAGCCCGCTCCGCCTCGCCGAGCGGGCCGCCGTCGCCGGGGTCGCCGTGGAGCTGATTGTGGAGGCGCTTGGTGACGGCGAAGAACTCGGCCTCCTCGCGCAGCACCACCCAGCGCACGTCGACGCCGGCGTCGCGGGCGTAGGGGAGGAGGCAGCGCAGCATCTCGGCGACGCCGCCGCCGCGGGCGGTCGAGCTGATGTGCCAGATCGCCCGGCCGGCGAAGCGCTCTTTCGCCCAGCGCGCCGCCGCCTCGAGCTCCTCGTACTCGTCGGGGAGCAGCGAGCGGTAGCGCTCGATCGGCTCGGCGAAGATCGGGACGAATTTCGGGTTCGCCATCGGCCGCGGTCCGGCTAGAGGCTCCAGTAGTGGGAGACGTGCGAGGCGGCGCGGGAGGTGACGAGCGGCTCCGGAGCCGCCGACTCCGCCTCGCCCTCGCCGGCCAGCGCGGCCATCGTCGCCACCGTCGACTCGGCCAGGGCGGCGAGGTCGTAGCCGCCCTCGAGCACTGCCCCGACCGGAGCACCCCATCCCTTCGCCGCGTCCCGTACGTGGCAGGCCATCTGGGCGAAGGATGACGCCTCCAGCCGGCACTCGGCAAGCGGGTCGTCGCGATGGGCGTCGAAGCCGGCCGAGATCAGCACCAGCTGCGGCTCGAACTCGGCGGCCGCCGGGATGACGATGTGCTCGAGCAGGGAGAGCCAGACGACCTCTTCGCTGCCGGCCGGCACCGGCAGGTTGATCGTGTAGCCCTCGCCGGGCCCGGAGCCGGCGTCGCCGAGGGCGCCGGTGCCGGGGAAGATCCCCCCCTGGTGGATGCTGGCGAAGAGGACGTCGCTACGGCGGCGGAAGATCTCGGCCGTGCCGTTGCCGTGGTGGACGTCCCAGTCGATGACGAAGACGCGGTCGAGGCCGAGCTCGGCGATTGCCAGGGCGGCGGCGACGGCGATGTTGTCGAAGAGGCAGAAGCCCATCGCCCGGGCCGGCTCGGCGTGGTGGCCGGGCGGACGGACGGCGCAGAAGCCGAGGTCGGCCTCGCCGCGGAGGAGACAGCGGACCATCTCGCAGGCGCCGCCGGCGGCGCGCAGCGCCGCCTCGTAGGAGGCCTCGCCGGCGATCGTGTCGGCATCGATAGGGCCGCCGCCGGAGGCACAGAGGTCGCGGATCCGCTCGACGTGCTCGCGCGGGTGGACCAGGGTCAGCTCCTCCTCGCTGGCGCGCGGCGCCTCGCGCCGCTCCCAGCCGAGCCAGTCGCGCTCGCCCAGCGCCGCCTCGATCGCCCGCAGCCGGTCCGGCTGCTCCGGGTGCCCGTAGAGCCCCTGCCGCGGATCGTGCTCGAGGCAGGCGGGGTGGCTGAAGTAGAGGTTCGCCCCCATCGGGGCCACCCTAACCCTCGCGGCGTTCGTCCTTTCCCATGCATATGTAGGGGAAAGGACGAACGCCGGTCTAGGATCGGACGGTGAGCAGCGAGTACCCGGCCCACCGGGAAGCCGACGTGGTCCTGCGCGACGGTTCGACCGTGCGGCTGCGGCCGGTGCGCCCGACCGACGAGGCGGCGCTGCGCGAGTTCTTCGCCGGGCTCGACCTCGAGTCCCGGGCCTTCCGCTTCTTCTCCGGCGCGGTCGATGTCGAGCGGGTGGCGGCGGGCCTGGCCGATGTCGACTACGCGGCGCGCTACGGGCTGCTGGCGCTGCGCGGGGGCGAGCGGGTGGTCGGCCACGGCCTCTACGTCGGCGGCCCCGAAGCCCGCGCCGAGGTCGCCTTCGCGATTGCCGCCGAGATGCAGGGCATGGGCCTGGGGACGATCCTCCTCGCCCACCTGGCCGAGGTCGCCGCCGAGCACGGCTACGCGACCTTCGTCGCCGACGTGCTGCCGCAGAACCATCGGATGATCGAGATGTTCCGCGAGAGCGGACTGCCGACGCAGGTGCGCTCGGACCCCGGCGTGCTGCGGGTGGAGATGCCGACCGACGTCTCCGCCCCCGCCCGCGAGCGCTTCGAGGAACGCGACCGGCTCGCCGCCCAAGCCGCCGTGCGAGCGGTCCTCGAGCCCGCCTCGGTGGCCCTGGTCGGCGCCTCGCGCAAGCCCGGCAGCGTCGGCGCCGAAGTCCTCCGCAACCTGGTCGAGTCCGGCTACGAGGGCGCGCTCTACCCGGTCAACCCGGCGGCCGAAGAGATGATGGGAGTGCGGGCCTACCCGAGCCTGGCGGCGCTGCCGGGCGAGGTCGAGCTGGCGGTGATCGCGGTCCCGGCGGCGGCGGTGATCGGGGCGGCGCGGGAAGCGGCGGCAAAGGGGGCGCGGGCGCTGGTCGTCCTCTCGGCCGGGTTCTCGGAGACCGGGGAGGAGGGGACCCGGCGCGAGCACGAGCTGCTGGCGGTCTGCCGCGAGTCGGGGATGCGGCTGGTCGGCCCGAACTGCCTCGGCGTCCTCGACACCGCCGCGGGGGCGGCGCTGAACGCGACCTTCATCCCCGACCCGCCGCCGCCCGGCCAGGTCGCGTTCGCCAGTCAGAGCGGCGCCCTCGGCCTCGCCCTGGCCGAGTTCTCGCGCGAGCGCCTGCTCGGCGTCTCCTCCTTCGTCTCGCTCGGCAATCGCGCCGACCTCACCGCCAACGACTTCCTCGAGTTCTGGGAGGAGGACGAGCGCACCAGCGTCGCCCTGATGTACATCGAGTCCTTCAGCAACCCGCGCCGCTTCTCGCGAATCACCAGGCGGGTCGGCCGCAAGCTGCCGGTGGTGGCGATGAAGAGCGGCCGCTCGGCCGCCGGGGCGCGGGCGGCGAGCTCCCACACCGGGGCGCTGCTGGCCGCCTCTGACCGCACCGTCGACGCTCTCTTCGCGCAGTCGGGAGTGGTGCGGGCCGAGACCTTGGCGGAGATGCTCGACCTGGCGGCGCTGTTCTCCGAGCAGCCGCTGCCGCAGGGGCCGCGGGTGGCGATCGTGACCAACGCGGGCGGTCCGGGGATCATGTGCGCCGACGCTTGCGACGCCTTCGGGCTCGAGGTGCCAGAGACGCCGCCCGAGATGCGGGAGCGGCTGCGCGAGTTCGCCAACCCGGCGGCCGGGCTCGGCAACCCGATCGACCTGATCGCCTCGGCGACCCCGGAGGAGTTCCGCCAGGCGATCGTCGCGATCTCGGCCTGGGAGGGAATCGACGCGATCATCTCGATCTTCATCCGCCCGCTGGCGACCAGCACCGAGGAGGTGGCGGCGGCGATCGGAGCGGCGGCGGGAGAACTGGCCCGGCCGATCCCCCTGCAGGCGGTCTTCATGACGACGGGCGAGCGGGCGCCGCTGGCGCGGGCGGCGCGGGTGCCGATCCACGTGCAGCCGGAGTCGGCGGCGCAGGCGCTCGGCAAAGCGGCCGCCTACGCGGAGTGGCGACGGCGGCCGGCCGCGGAGCCGGCCGAGCCGGCCGACGCGGACCGCGACGAGGTGGCGGCGGTGATCGCCGAAGCGCTGGCCGAGGGGCGCGAGTGGCTGGGTGCGGGCGAGTGCGAGCGGGTGCTGCGCGGCTACGGCGTGCCGACGCCGGCCTCGCGGACGGTCGCCGACCCGGCGGCGGCCGGCGCGGCGGCGGCGGAGCTCGGCGGCCGCGTCGCCCTCAAGGCCCACGGCGCCGGCATCCTCCACAAGTCCGAGCTGGGCGCGGTCGCGGTCGGCCTCGCGGGAGCCGCCGAGGTCGAGGCCGCCGCCGAGCGCATGCGCGCCAACCTCGCCGGCCAGGACCTGGCGCCGGAGTGCTTCCTCGTCCAGCAGATGATCGAGGACCGGACCGAGCTCCTCGTCGGCGTCGCCTCCGATCCCGTCTTCGGCCCCGTCGTCGCCTGCGGCGCCGGCGGCACCGCGGTCGAGCTCCTCGGCGACGTCGCCCTCCGCGTCTGCCCCCTCACCCGCGCCGACGCCGCCGAGATGATCCGCTCCCTCCAGACCTTCCCCCTCCTCACCGGCTTCCGCGGCAGCGAGCCCGCCGACCTCCCAGCCCTGGAAGACCTGGTCCTCCGCGTCGCCGCCCTAGCCGACACCCACCACGAGATCGTCGAGCTAGACCTCAACCCCGTCCTCGCCACCCCCACCGCCGCCATAGCCGCCGACGCCCGCATCCGCATCGCCCCCGCACCCCCCGAGCGCCCCTGGCCGAGGACCTGGCGCTAGCTGCCTAGGGACCAACGTGGTGCCGTAGGGAGGGGTGGGGGTCTTTCTCGAGACCCGGGTTGCTGGCCCCTAAGCCGTCGTCTCTCGCCAACTGGTCGTGCCAGCAACAGGACGCCGGCCCCGAGAGGGACCCCCAGCCCCCACCCCTCCAAGCAACACGTCCCGGCAGACGGGCCACCTCGAGGCATCTCCAGCTCCAGGGAACCGTGGTTCCTTTGTAGTCCATGGCCCGACTAAAGAACCACGCAACGGAGGCCGCCAACTGAGATTGAGTTCCGCGGTTCCTTAGTCGTGCAGGAGCCGACAAAGGAACCACGGAACTGCCGGCAGCGCTCCGATGGGAGGGGTCCGGTCGTCCTCCGGAGGAATGTTCGGCGATATGCAATCTGATCTCTGCGGCGGAGCCGCAGCATCTTCTCCCCGCAGCGTTAGCGGAGGGGAGGTCAATTCCGGAGGAGGATGACCGGATCCCTCCACCTGCGGCGGTCTGAGCTACGTGTCGATCAACCCGTTCGCCAGCGCGTACCGCGTTAGTTCGGGGCGGCTCGACAGCCCCAGCTTCTGCTGGATGTGGGCGCGGTGGGTCTCTACGGTGCGGACGCTGAGGGAGAGGTGGTCGCCGATCTCGCGGTTGGTGTGGCCGAGGGCCATCAGCTTCAGGACCTCGGTCTCGCGGGGGGAGAGGACGGAGTCGGTCTCGGCCGGGTCGTCGCTCTTGAGGCCGGCGGCGACGGCGGGGGCGAGGTGGTGGTCGCCGCTGGCGGCGGCGCGGACGGCCTCGATCAGCTCCAGGTGGGCCGAGTCCTTGAAGAGGTAGCCGCTGGCGCCCGCCTCGAGGGCGCGGCGGGCGAGGGTGAGGTCGCGCTCCATCGTCAGCAGGACGATCTGCGTCTGCGGCGAGTCCTCGCGCAGCTGCGGCAGGGAGTCGACCGCGAGCCCGTCGGGCAGGTTGACGTCGAGGACCAGCACGCCCGGCTGCTTCTCGGCGAGCAGCGCGCGCCCCGCGGCGATGCTCCCCGCCTCGCCGACGACCTCGATGTCCTCCTGCCCTTCGAGCAGCGCCTTCAACGCCCCGCGGACGACGGCGTGGTCGTCGACCAGCGCGACCGTGATCTTCGCCTCCGCCTCCGCCTGCGGCCCCTTGCTCATGCAGAGCGAGCGTAACTCAGCTCGGTCGGCACCTCGCGCAGAGCGATGGGATGAGCGTCAAGCCGCCGCGCTAGCAGCTCGAAGGCCGCTTCCGTCGCGATCGTCGCCTCGACCGGCTCCATCTTCCCGGTCTCGCCGATCATCACCGGGGGCGTCCGGTCGAAGACGCAGATCACCAGCGACCCCGTTTCAACCAGCGACCGCAGGCTGCGCAAGCCGAGGATCCCGCGCGGCACGGTCGGCTCCTCGGCGTCGACGACGACCTGGATCGGCACGGTCACGACCTCCCGCTCGGGGAGCGCGTTGCGGAGGGCCAGCTCGAGCGCAGGCGCAGCGTCTCCCGCTTGGATCAGCGCAAGTTCGGCCTGCGGGAGCAGCCGGTCTACCGCCGCGACGGTGTGGCTGTCGCTGCCGTTCGCTGCGAGAAGGATCCGCATACGCAGATGTTGAGGCAGAGCTGGCGAGCGCCCATCGGGCATGCCCCACATAGCCGCTTGCGGCTATTCCACCCCGGTGCTCGTGGCAGACTCCCGACTGATCGCGATGGCGGATGAGAAAAGGCAGATAACCGTCGTCCTCGCCGACGACCACAACGTGATCCGCGCGGGGCTGCGGGCGATGCTGGAGGCGGAGGAGGACCTGCGGGTGATCGGGGAGGCGGCCGACGCGGGGGCGGCGCAGAAGCTGGTCCGCGACCGCAAGCCCGACGTCCTCGTCCTCGACCTGAACATGCCGGGAGCCGAACCGGCCAGCGACGTGCCGCGGCTGCGCGAGGAGGTGCCGGGGACGGCGATCGTCGTCCTCACCATGCAGGCAGACCCGCGCCGCGCCCGCGAGCTGCTCCGCGCCGGCGCCGCCGGCTATGTCCTCAAGCAGGCCGCCGAGCGCCAGCTGACCGCGGCGATCCACACCGCCGCCGCGGGCGGCTCCTACATCGACCCCGAGCTCGGCGGCCAGGTCGCCCAGCTCGGCGCCGACCCGCTCGAGCAGCTCGGCGACCGCGACCGCGAGCTCCTCCGCCTCCTCGCCCTCGGCCACACCAACCGCGAGATCGGCGAGAAGCTCTACCTCAGCGTCCGCGCCGTCGAGGTGAACCGCGCCAAACTGCTCGAGAAGCTAAATCTGAAAACCCGCCCCGATCTAGTCCGCTTCGCAATCGCCAATGGCGTCATCGAGGCGGGCGGCGCCGACTAGGACTGCTGCAGGGGAACCGAGGCGGTGATCTTGGTGCCGTCGCCGGGGGTTGAGGCGACGTCGATCTCGCCGCCTAGGAGCTCGATGCGCTCGCGCATGCCGCGGAGGCCGCGGCCGGCGGTGGCGGAGGTGGGGTCGAAGCCGTCGCCGTCGTCGCGGACGAGGATGAGGATCGCGCTGTCGGATTCTTTGGCGCTGACTTCGACGCGGGCGGCGTTGGCGTGCTTGGTGACGTTGGTGAGGGACTCCTGGACGAGGCGGTAGACGATCCGGTCCTCTTCGCCGCTGCGCTCGTCGGAGACCTCGATGCTCGCCTCGACCTCAACGCCGCTGCGGGCGGCGCTCTCTTCGGCCAGGGCTTGCAGGGCGCCGGCCAGCCCTAGGCGCTCCAGCGCCGCTGGGCGGAGGTCGTTGATCAGCCGGTTGAGCTCGTTGATCTGGCTCTCGAGCTGGGCGATCGCCTCCTCGGCCGCGCTCTCGATCCGCCTCTCCCGCTCCTCGCCGCCGCTCCCCAGCGCCGTCGCCAGCTGGATCCGGATCGCCGCCAGGTTCTGCAGAGTGTCGTCGTGGAGCTCGCGCGCCCAGCGCTCGCGCTCGCGCTCGGCCGACTCGACCTGCTGGCGCAGCTGCTCGGCCTCGACAGTCTGTGCGGTCGCCACCGCCGTCGCCGCGCTGGAGGCGAAGGACTGCAGCAGCCGCTCGTCCTCATTGTCGAATTCGATCCCGCCGGCTTCGCGGTCGAGGGCAACCAGGAGGCCGACGGCGCGGCCGCGGAAGAGCATCGGCACGACGAGGGCGGTCTCGGCGCCGAGCTGCTCCCGCAGCCGCGCCCGCGAAGGCGGGGTGCTGCGGTCGAGCCGGTAGGAGACCCGCTCCTCGATCGCCCCGCCGAAGACGGCGTCCTCGATCGAGACCTCGAGGTTCTCGGCCTCGGGGCTGACTTCGCCGGCGTGGGCGGCGACGAAGAGGCGGTCGCCGCGGTGCAGGAGGACGAGCAGCGCCCGCGCCTCGACCAGCGCCCGCGCCCGCTTGACGATCAGGTCGAGGACCCGCTCGACGTCGGTCTCGCCGCCGACCGTGCGGGCGATGTCGACCGAGGTCTCGGCCCGCCGCAGCGCCTGCTCGACCTCGGCCTCGCGCTCGCTGAGGCTGGTGTAGAGGCGGGCGTTCTCGATCGCGATCCCGGCCCAGCCGGCAAGCGTGACCGCCGCTTCCTCGTCGGAATCGTCGAATTCGTCGGCGCCCTGCTTCTCGGTCATGTAGAGGTTGCCGTAGGTCTCGCCGCGGACCGAGATCGGCACCCCGAGGAAGGAGTGCATCGGCGGGTGGCCGGGCGGGAAGCCGTAGGCGTGGGGGTGCCGTTCGACGTCGCGCAGCCGCAGCGGTTTCGGCTCGCGGATCAGCTCGCCGAGGACGCCGCGCCCGCGCGGCAGGTTGCCGATGTCGCGCCGGCCCTCCTCGTCGATGCCGACGTTGATGAAGCGTTCGAGCTCGCGTCTCTCGGGGTCGAGGACGCCGAGCGCCGCGTAGCGGGCGCCGGTCAGCTCCCGCGCCGCCTCGGCCACCGACTCCAGCACCGCCTCCAGATCAAGCTCGGCCAAGACCTCGTTGCCGACGTCGATCAGGCGCCGGAAGCGCCCTTCGTCGGAGGTCGGCTCCGCCGACTGATTCGAAGACTCCATCTAAAGCCATTCAACCGCTCCTGCCTTCCCGCGGCAAGCAGGGGCGAAGCCGCCCAGCTCGAACCTCATGGCATGGAACGAAAGCTCAGCGTCGGCAGTGCCCTCAGCCAGGTCTTCGACATCTACCGAGAGCAGGCGGGCGTGCTGCTGCCGGTCGCCTTCTGGCTCTTCCTGATCGTCGCCGTGGTCAACGGCCTGACCGAAGGCAACCTCTCGCTCTTCTGGCTCGGGATCGTGGTAAGCCTCGCGGTCGGCACCCTCTACCAGGGGATGGTCGTGGAACTCGTCCGCGACGTCCAGGACGGGCGCCTCGACGCCTCCGTTGGCGACTTGATGCGCTCGGTCCTGCCGGTTCTGGGACCGCTGATCGGCGCCGGCATCCTCGCCGGCATCGGGATCGCCGTCGGCCTCTTCCTGCTGATTGTCCCCGGCCTGATCCTGCTGACGATGTGGGCGGTGATCGCGCCGGTGATCGTGATCGAGCACCGCGGCGTCTTCGATGCCTTCGGCCGCTCCCGCCAGCTGGTCAAGGATCAGGGATGGCCGGTCTTCGGGACCGTCGTCGTTGCTTTCCTGATCGCGATCGTCGTCTCCCTCGTCCTCGTCGCGATAGCCGCCAGCATTGCCGACGGGCCGTTGCTGCGGATCGTCTTCAGCGCCCTCGCCTCGACCGTCACCGCCCCGATCGAGGCCCTGGTCGCAAGCGTCCTCTACTTCCGCCTGCTGGCGATCAAGGGCGAGCCGGCCGGGCCAGCCGCCCCGGCCTCAGTGCCGCAGCAGCCTGGCGACGGCCTCGCTTAATAGAGGCGTTGCCCTCCGTTTGGAGCAGGGTGACAGACTCTACTTATTGATCGAAAACTCTTGACGTACCAATTCAAGTAGCTGTACAACCAAGACGTTTCTAGGACCTGATCCGAGAGCGGCTAACGCTTCGGAAGGTCAACCGCAAGACCAAACGGGAAAGGAAATGTCTCATGCCCAGCAAGCTCACTGGATCTCTTGTCGTGGTCGTGGTGTGGGCGGCCTTCGTCATGCCTCTATCGCTTCGGCTGCGAACAGCCCTCTACTCGTAGAGAACGGAACTGCACTCGCAACTGGCACGACAATCGAAGGTGTGAACGTCGGCGTCTCCAAAATGACAACTAGTCTTGGCACGATAGAATGCACTACAGGTAAGTTAAGTGTGTTGCAGCTGGTAGCGAATACGACAGGTGATATGGAGTTAGTACTGTTTTCGGTCAAGTACGGTGGTACCGGTCCGCTGTCGGCGGGTGCCGAAGAGCCCGCGTGCACAACTAAAGCACTCCTGGGCGGTGAAACCACTGTCACAATGAATACGGCAACTAATGGATTGCCATGGTGCCTCCGCTCCGTCAGTACGATGGCGACGGACGAATTCCAGATCCGGGGCAACTCGTGCTCTAGTGCATCCCGACCGATCCGCTTCGCACTCGACGTGGAAGGCATCGGAACCTGTCAATACGAACGGTCGACCGCGATCCCAGGCACTTACACGACATCGACCACGAGCTCCACGCTTAGTATCTCGGCGGTGTCGTTTTCGGCGGTGTCGGGCAATCCTTTCGGGTGCCCGAGCAGCCTCCAACTGGACTCCACGTTCCAACTCCGTACAACCGGCGGCGGCACCACGTTGGGTATCACTTCCTGACAAGGCTTGGTATGCGCGAGTGGGCCGTCGGGTCCACTCGCCGGTGCCCTCAGTGCCGCAGCAGCCCGGCGACGGCCTCGGCTAGGCGCGCTCCCCGCGCGGTCAGCGTGTACTCGGTGTGGGGCGGGCGGCCCGGAACGAGCTGGCGCTCGACGATCCCCGCCGCCTCCAGCTGCTCGAGCCGCTCGGAGAGCGTCGTCGGCGAGACGCCGGGGAGGGACTGGCGGAACTCGTTGAAGCGGACGGCGCCGCTGGAGCAGGCGTAGATCGTCGCCATCGTCCAGCGGCGCTCCAGGAGCCCCGCGGCGGTGCGGAGCTCCTGGGGAACCGGGGTGCAGTTGCGGCAGCGGGGGGACACGGGAGCTCCTTACGCCGCCATTGCCTCGTGTCCCTTCTCGGCCGGCTCCAGCGCCAGCCCGAGGACCTCGTCGATGCTCATCACCGGGTGGAAGGTCATCTGCTCGCGGACCTCCTCGGGGACCTCGTCGAGGTCACCGCGGTTGCGCTCGGGCAGGATCACCTCGGTCAGCCCGGCGGCGTGCGCCGCCAGCACCTTTTGCTTCAGCCCGCCGATCGGCAGCACCCGCCCCTGCAGGGTGACCTCGCCGGTCATCCCGACCGTGTGCTTGACCGGCCGCTCAGTCAGCAAACTGACCAGCGCGGTCGTCATCGCGGTGCCGGCGCTGGGACCGTCCTTGGGGATTGCCCCGGCGGGGACGTGGAGGTGGAACTCACGCTGGAACGCCTCGGCCGGGATGCCGAGATCCTCCCGGTGCGCTCGCACGTATGAGAGAGCGATCCGCGCCGACTCCTTCATCACGTCGCCAAGCTGGCCGGTGAGGACGAGGCCCTTGTCGCCGTCCATCGCGGTCGCCTCGATGAAGAGGATGTCGCCGCCGGTGCCGGTCACCGCCAGGCCGGTCGAGACCCCCGGGATCGCGGTCCGCTCGACCGACTCCTGGAAGTGCTTCTGCCGGCCGAGCGCCTCGCGCAGCGCCTCGACGTCGATCGCGATCTTCGTGTCGGCGCTGCCGGAGGCGATCTTCGTCGCCGCCGCGCGGATCACCTTGCCGATCTCGCGCTCCAGCCGCCGCACGCCTGCCTCGCGGGTGTACTCGGAGATCACCATCCGCAGGACCTCGTCGGAGACCTCGACCTCCTCGGGCTTCAGCCCGTTGCGCTTCAGCTGCCGGGGCAGCAGGTAGCCGCGGGCGATCGCCAGCTTCTCCTCGGTCGTGTAGCCGTCGAACCCGATCAGCTCCATCCGGTCGAGCAGCGGCGCCGGGATCGTGTCGACCATGTTCGCGGTGGCGATGAAGACGACCTCGGAGAGGTCGTCCTCGACGTCGAGGTAGTGGTCGCGGAAGGTGTCGTTCTGCGCCGGGTCGAGCACCTCGAGCAGGGCCGCGGAAGGATCGCCGCGCCAGTCGGCCCCGACCTTGTCGACCTCGTCGAGGAGGATCACCGGGTTCATCGTCTTGGCGTCGCGCAGGGCGCGGACGATCCGTCCCGGCATCGCGCCGATGTAGGTGCGGCGGTGGCCGCGGATCTCCGCCTCGTCGCGGATCCCGCCGAGGCTGATGCGGACGAACTCGCGCCCGAGGGCGCGGGCAATCGACTCGCCGATCGAGGTCTTGCCGGTGCCCGGAGGGCCGACCAGCGTCAGGATCGCGCCGTTGGCGCGGCTGTCGTCCTCGATCTGCCGCTCCTCGCGCAGCTTGCGCACGGCGATGAACTCGGTGATCCGTTTCTTCACGTCGTCCAAGCCGGCGTGGTCGGAGTCGAGCACCTCGCGGGTGTAGACCGGGTCGAGCCGCTCCTCGGAGCGTTTGCTCCACGGCACCGCGATCAGCCAGTCGAGGTAGCTACGGATCATCGAGCTCTCCGGCGACTGCTCGCCCTGGCGCTCGAGCCGCCGCAGCTCCTTCTCGGCCTGCTCGGCGACCGCCTCCGGCATCTTCGCCTCGGCGATCTTGCGCTCGTACTCGCCGATCAGGTCGGCCTCGTCCTCGCCCAGCTCTTTGCGGATCGACTCCATCTGTTTGCGGAGGAAGTACTCGCGCTGCTGTTTCTGGGCGCCGGACTCGACGTCGTCGCGGATCTTGCTCCGCACCTGCAGCTCGGCCAGGCGCTCGCGCTGCAGCTCGACCGCCAGCTCAAGCCGGCCGGTCACGTCAATCGTCTCCAGCAGGCGCAGCTTGCCCTCGTTGGAGATGTCGGGGGAGAGGCCGGAGGTGTCGGCCAGGGCGCCCGGCTCCTCGACCGAGCGCAGGAAGGCGGCGATGCGGCCGTCGTCGCCGCGCAGCTCGAGGATCTCCTCGACCACGGCGCGATATTCGCGGACCAGCTCGCGGGTGTGCTCGTCGTCGGGGTGGCCGTCGCGGACCTCCTGGACCTCGACCCGCAAATGCCCGTCGGTGTCCTCTTGGGCGGAGCCGGCGATCAGCCCGCGGTGCAGGCCGAGCACGGTGGCGACCGGGCGGCCGCGGCGCGAGAGCCCGGTCTCGATTACCTCGGCGAGGACGCCGACGCGTCCATACTCACCGTCGCGCCGCGGGATCAGGAAGACGCGCTCCTCCGTGCCGACGTCGATCGGCAGGGTCGCGGTCACGGTGGGGAAGACGATTGCCTCGTCGAGCGCTATCAGCCGATAAGTCATAACCAAGTCCACTTTCTGTAGTTAGTCCTCAGTCAGGATAGCGCTGATGGTTTCCGTGTCAAGTGTCCGCGTCAAGTGCTTGGGCCTCGATACGGTGCCTGTGTGAGCAAGGTCAAGTGCCAGATCTCCGTCTCTGCCGACGGCTACGTCGCCGGGCCGAACCAGAGCCAGGAACACGGGCTCGGCGAAGGCGGCGAGGCGCTGCACGAGTGGGTCGTCAAGCTCTCCGCCTGGCGGGAGTCGCACGGGCACGAGGGCGGCGAGGTCAACGCCAGCAGCGAGATCTTCGAAGCGGCATCCGGCAATACCGGCGCGGTGGTCATGGGCCGCAACATGTTCGGCCCCATCCGCGGTCCCTGGACCGAGCCGCTTTGGAACGGCTGGTGGGGCGACGAGCCGCCGTTCCGCGTCCCCGTCTTCGTCCTCACCCACTACGAGCGCGAGCCGCTGACCCTCGGCGAGACCAGCTTCCACTTCGTCACCGAGGGCATCGAGCGCGCGGTCGAGCTGGCGCGCGAGGCGGCGGGCGATAAGGACGTCTCGGTCGGCGGCGGCGGCGAGACGATCCAGGAGCTGATCGGTGCCGGCCTCCTCGACGAGATCCTCGTCAACCAGGTGCCGGTGATCCTCGGCGACGGCGTCCGCCTCTTCGACGAGATCCCGCCGAGCGTGAGGCTGGAGCAGAAGCGGGTGGTCGAGGGCGACGGCGTCGCCCACCTCTTCTACTCAATTAGCTGACTGTCCTCGATGCGTAGCTGGCCGGGAGAGGATTCGGCGACCAGGTATCGCTTCGGCCGTTTCGTCACCTGAAGTTTTTCTTCGGCAGCCGCTCTTTTCAGCCAGGCACGAGCCTGGCTTCTTTCCAGCTCGAACTCCTCGGCGACTTCCTCCTCTTTGCGAGGCTCTCGCAGAAATGGCGAGAGGATCGACCAGGCGGCCTCATATAGCGAGTCGGTCTCAGGGTCCTTCGCTGCCCCTCCGTCAGCGAGATCGAGAAGCGAGGTTCGCGGGTCCTCGGAAAGCTCGCGGAGATCCAGGCTCTCGGGATTTGAGGGAGGTAAGCGCCTGCCGCCTTCGGCCAGGAGCTGCCGGTTGCCGGCGCTGCCATCGTCACGCACCCACAGCGGCACCCAGTTCGCCTTCAGGTTCTCGAGCGCCCCCGCTCGGGTCCCGCCTTTCTCGGTTGAGCTCGCGACCACCACAGCGGCTTGGGACAAGACATAGATGAGCCGATTCCGCCGCATCGCGTTGCCGGCGTGCCAGCGCGCGGCAGGATGGAAGGGAGTTACCAGGGTGAGGAGCTCATCGGCGATCGCAGCTCGCAGCTCTTTTTTGCGCACGAGTCGTTCGAGCGGCTCCACGGTGACCCCGATTGCGATTCCGCCATGGCGGACCGATCCGGACATTGCTGCGAGGTCGACGCCTCGAGCGCCGCCCGAGACGACCGTAAAGTTCTGCTCGGCGCAGCGCCTGCCCAGCGTGGTAGAGAATTGAAGGCCATCCTCGTCGACGTCGCGCGACCCGACGACGGCGATCCCCGGACTTTCCAAAGACGTTTTGGGACCGGCTCCGAATAGGACGGGCGGCGCCTGCGCGCCGAGTCTTCCCTTGAGCGCAGATGGATAACCCTCATCGATCCTGGTCAGCAGCCAGATGCCGCGATTCGCCAATCCCTCCAGCTCGATTGCCATCTGACCGCCTCGGGAGAGAAGGCCGGCAAGGCGTTCGGCCCCCTCTGGCGAGTAGCCGAGCGCATCGCGAATCTCCTCCTCGGTCCGACCGATCAAGTCGCGAGGGGACAGCTTCGCAGAGTGGAGATCGTGCGAGAGCTTGCGCCACTCGCTCGCCGTCAGCGGCCTGAGGGTGCGACCGCCTTTTAGTGCGATCGAGGAACAGATCAGCGCGATCGCCTGCCCGTCGGGTGAGATCGGGAGGGTCGTCGCCATCAGCTTCCACCTACAGAGGTCTCGCCGAGGGCCACGGGGTAAACCGGGCCGCTGCCGGCTTCTCGCAGGGCAATGCCGCAGACGGTAATAGACCAGCGAGAATCGACCATGTCGTCGACGAGAAGCACGGGCCCATCCATTATCTCGGCGGGATCGACGGCAAAAGCGCCGATCACGTTGCGCGCTTGCTGGGCGCTGTTTTCCATCGTCTTCTGCTGTGGCGTCTCGCGCGTCTTCTCGAGGGCTGCTCGGTATGGAAGCGCAAGCCTGGCCGCGAGCCGTTGCGCGAAGTCAGGGACGAGTTCAGGGTGGCGCAGTGACGGCACGGCGGTGACCCAGGTCGGCTTTGGGTCGGGTCGTAGGTCATTTTCGACCATCTCCGCAGTGGCTTCGACCAGCTCGTCCGGGAACGAGCCCCCGCTCTTGCCCTCCTTCACCGCTCCGCCCCAACCGGCGTCGCCGTAGATCGCAAGCGCCCGACCCTCCTCCAGCTGGAGATCGGCAGGGATTCTGCCGCGAGGTTCACCGAGGCCGGCTGGCCACTGTTTGCGCGGCTCGATCGGACGGTATGCGCGCTTGAGAAAGACGACTGCCTCCTGAACCAGTGCGGGGTCGAGATCGGCCGAGAGGAACGGCCCAGCGCAGTTCGCGCAGCGGCCACAGCGCTCGGCGTCCGGGCCGTCCAGCTCCTTGGTCAGGAAGCACATCAGGCATTCATCCGTCTCCGCGTAGGACTGCATCCGCTCGAGCTCGCGGTAGCGGGTCTCCGTCACCTGCTCGATGCGCTCGTTGTCCGGATCCCAGCGGTTGGGGGTTCGGGTCCAGCCGCCGGTCTGCCTGGCAACCGCCCCCGCGACTTCGAGGATCTTCAATGCCCGATCGATATCGGCGTACTTCGCGTTGACGAGGGCTTCGAGCCTCCTCATGTTCACCTCGTCCTCCGTCTCCACGGCGGCGAGCACTTCGCGCATCACCGACTCCGGGGGAAAGGCGTCCGCGATGAAGTACTCGGCGATCTCGTCGTCCTCACGCCCGGTCAGAAGAACGACGTCGGCGCGGTCGACGGCGCGGCCGGCGCGGCCGATCTGCTGGTAGTAGGCGACGGCTGAGCTCGGCCGCTGGAAGTGGACGACGAATGACAGATCCGGCTTGTCGAAGCCCATGCCGAGCGCAACCGTGGCCACAAGTGCCTTGACCTCGTTGTTCCGCAAAGCCTGCTCCAGGTGCAGGCGCTCCTCGTGGGCCAGCGATCCGAAGTAAGGGGGCGCTTCGATCCGCTGCTGTCGCAGCCAGTCGCTCACTCGCAGGGCGTCCCGAACCGTGAGCACGTAGACGATTCCGGATCCTTGGACCTGGTCCAGGTACGTAGCCAGCCAGACGAGGCGATCGGCTTGGCTCTCCAACTGGAGCACCTGCAGGTGCAAGCTGTCTCTTGCGAGCGGACCCCGGAAGACCTCGAGGTCCGGTCCGAGCTGGCCCTCGATATCGGCGACGACGCGGTCGTTGGCGGTGGCCGTGGTGGCGAGAAGCGGAACTCCCGCAGGCAGGTACTCGGTGATCTGGCGAATCCGCTGATAGTCGGGACGGAAGTCGTGGCCCCAGTCGGAGATGCAGTGGGCCTCGTCGACGACGAACAGCCCGATGCCTTTGGGGATCGCGTTCAGCGTCCGCTCGCGAAAACGTTGGTTGGAGAGGCGCTCGGGGGAGACGAGCAGGACGTCGACCTCATCTGCCGCCAGAGCACTTTCGACCTCGTCCCACGCGTCCGGGTTCGTACTGTCCATGGAGACCGCCCGGATCCCAAGCCGCTCCGCCATGGCGATCTGGTCGCGCATCAGCGAGAGCAGGGGGCTGATCAGGATCGTCGGCCCGCGACCTTCATCGCGCAAGAGCCGGGTGGCGATGAAGTACACGATGCTCTTGCCCCAGCCCGTGCGCTGCACGACGAGCACGCGGGCTCGCTGATCCACAAGGGCCTCGATCGCCTCGAGCTGGTCCGGGCGAAACCGCGCATCCTCGCCCAGTGCCGCCCTAAGAAGTCCCTCTGCCGCCTCCCCGGCTGCCATTCCGGCAGCGTACCGAGACGAAATCTATGGCTGGTCCGGATCGCCCGGCGTGAATGCTCTTGGTGCCTCTGTACCCAGCGGACAGAACAGCGGCTTGCCGCCGTACTGGCTGACGGCCGCCAGAATCGCCTCCCGGCTATCCCGCCCGACGGCGACCAGCAGCACCGAGCTACCGGGCTGCAACTGGCCCCTGACCCGCTGGCGGAAGCTGAGGTCGAGCTCGCTCGGCTCGGCCTCGTTCATAACGACGCTGAAGATGACTCCCCAGAACCGGCTCCATGCGGCCGTTGCTCCGGGATGTCGGCTGGTCAGGAGCTGGTGGGTCCCGTTCTTCTCGGCCACGATCACCCCGATCGCATCGGGGTCGAGGGCAATTTCAGCCGCGCACCGGTCGAGTTCCGCCGCTGCCTGGGCGGCGACGGTCTCCTCCGTATATGCGATTGCGATTAGTTCTGGCATCAGCCGGATCGGTGGAGCTGCCCGCAGAGGAGCAACCGGTCCCAACCTAGGTCTGCGGCTCCGGGTACGCATCGTCCGAACCGGGTGATCGTCGAGATTCCTCAAGCCGGCGGGGGAGGGGCCTGCGTGCCGGGCTCCCGGTCGAGCATCCCGGCCTCCTTTGCCAGCTCGACTGCTTGGCGTCGTGAGGAGGCGCCGAGCTTGCGGTAGATGCTCTGCGCCTGGGTCTTGACGGTGTTCGGGGAAACGAGGGTCTCGGCGGCGATCTGGGGATAGGAGAGATGGCCGGGGAGGAACTGGAGCACGCGCAGCTCGGCGGGGGAGAGCCCGCTGACCTCGGCTGCGGAAAACTCGCCAACCGCCCGGGCGGACTCCTCGATCCACTCGCCGAGCACGCTCGCGTCCGGGGTGCGCTGCAGCAGCTTTCCCGCCTCGGCAAGAAAGGCCTCGGCCGCGGCGCTGTCGCCGAGCCGGGAGGCGCAGCGGGCCAGCGCGATCCTCGCCTCGACTTCGTACCAGGGCGCGAACTCATCCAGCTCGGCCAGGAGGTCGATGCCGATTCGCATGTCGGCAACCGCTTTGTCGGTCCTCCCGAACCTGGATTCGACCAGGGCCGAGACCGCCATCGCCAGCGCCACCATTGGGTACTCGATCAGCCCGGAGCGGTTGACCTGGGCGCGGGCCTGGCCCGCCCGCGACTCGGCCAGCTGCCAGTCCCCATCCTCGATCGCGAGCAGGGCCAGCTGGGCGAGGGCGAGCACCTGGATGGTCGGGGCGCTGACCGATCCGCGCCGCGCCCCCTCCGCCAGCCTCGCCTGCGCAGGCTCGCGCAACCCGCGGAGATGGAGCCCGACCCCGTCGAGCATGCAGCACATCGACAACCAGGGGCTCTCGTCCGCGAGATTTTCGGCGGCCACCTCGGTGCTGGCGCACATTGCCTCGACCCCCTGCCGGGCGAGGGCGGCTTCGGCCAGCGCCAGGCCCGGCCCGAGGTCGAGGCCCCGGTCGGCGTCCCCGCCCGCCTCCAGCAAGCTCCTGGCCACCGCGATCCAGTGTTCGGCTTGAGCGCCGGCGCCGCGGGTGATCCCGCCGAAGGCCGCGGTCAGGCTGAGGGCGGGGTCGGAGGCGATCGTTTCATCCCCGAGGCTCCCCAGCCAGCCGATCACGGTGGCAACCCGCCCGCGGGTCATGTACCTGGGCACGCCCAACCACAGCAGCTCGCCGGCCCGCGCCGGGTCCCCCGCCTCGATCGCGTACTGGATCGCCCGGTCCCAATCACCTTGCTCGGCCCACCACTCCGAGGCCCGTAGGTTCAGGCCCGCTTCTCTGCCCGGCTCTACGCGATGCAGCTCGGAGCGCAGCATCTCGCGGAACATCGGGTGGAAGCGAAACCACTCGTCGCGCCGGTCGAGGGGCGTCAGCAACGAGTTCGATCGCGAGAGGTCGACCAGGGTCCTCGCCGAGCCGGTGCGACCGAGGACCGCGTCGCAAAGGTCGCCGCTGAGGCGGTCGAGGACCGAGGCGCGCCGCATGAACTCCAGCCGCCGCTTGGAGACCGAGGCGAGGAATTCCTCCTTGATGTAGTCGACGACGATGCGGTCGTCGCCGGCAAAGCGGGCGATCGCGCCGTTGAGATCGGGCTGCTCGCCGAGGGCGAGGCCGGCGAGATAAAGCGCGGCCGGCCAGCCCTCCGCGTGCAGGACCATCGCGTCGAGCTGTTCGTCGCTCAGCTCGACATCGAGGCCGGCGAACAGCGCCGCGCACTCGGCCTTGGTCATCGTCAGCTCCGCTCGGCCGAGCTCGGTCAGCATGCGGTGGGCGCGCAGCCTGCCGATCGGCAGGGCCGGCTCGGTTCGGCAGGCGAGCGCGAGCCGGGAGCGGGAGGGGAGCTGGCCGGCGATGGCCGCGATCACGGCCAGCGCCTGGGGGGACTCGATCCGCTCGAGGTCGTCGAGCACGAGGACCATCGGGATCGTGCGCTCGCCGAGCGCGCGGCCGAGCCGGGGCAGGACGATGCTCTCGATGCTGGGCTCGGGGGCTCGGAGAGCGGTGGAAACCTCCTCCGGCACCGGCTCGATCCCGTCCAGGGCCTCGACGATCGAGGCCACGAGCATCCCGGGATCGTTATGCAGGTCGCCGAGGATGATCGAGGCGAAGGGCCGCGCGTCCTCTTCGGCCCACTGCTCCAGCAGCACCGACTTGCCATAGCCCGAGGGGGCGCTGAGGAGGACGACCGGGGCCGTGCTCTCTCTCAGTTTCGCGACCAGTCGCGAGCGCGGAACCAGGGGCGGGACACGTAGGGCGTTCGCTTCGGACTGGGCGACGGCGCCGCCATCCTCGTTCACAACGCAAATCGGCTGTAGTGATGCACGATGGGCCTACGCCGACTGTAGCGCCCGTTAGGAATTCCTGTGTGAAGTTCAGATCAGGCGCGGGAGCCCGGCCAACCGTGCCGAGCTCCCGCCGTCCCGCCTAAGCCCTTACGGGACGATCGTCCTCGCCGTAGACGACCAGGCCGTGGATACAGATGACGCAGAGGGCGAAGATGCCCAGCGACCAGAACGGGTAGGCACCCCCAACCGCCAGCAAGGCGCCGATCGCCCCGAGCGAGGCGGCGACGATCCCGATCACGCGGCCGAAGGTGCCACCGGCGAACAGGGAGAAGCCGGCGAACAGCTGAATCACCCCAAGCAGGATCGTGATCCAGCCCCAGGTGTGAAGGCTGGACAGCACATAGTGGGTGTTGCCGGCGTAGAAGTTCGCATCGCCGACCGCGGCGATGCCGTAGATGACGTTGAGCGTGCCCGCGATCATCAGCAAGATGGCGACGAACACAGCGCGACCCAGACCTCTCATTCGCTTTGCTCCCTTGGTAGTTGCGTGTGAATGCAGGCTCGCGCCTCGAAGGCAGACGGGCATCATCTGAAACGGGTGATGCTTGGCCGCTGGGGTTCACCCGGTTGAGGTGATGCGCCCGGCGCCTGCCGGGCTTAGCTTCGGTCGGGATGAGTATCGAGACCACCGAGGCCGACGCCTCCGCATGGCGCCGGATTCACCGCTCGGGGAACTCCCTCGCCGTCTGGCGCCGGAGCGCCTCGGTGCCGAGCACCAGCAGGGCCGCCAGCAGGATCATCCCGATCGGTTTCTGGAAGGCGACGACCGGCGCCCAGAGAACGAGGGCGAGGAAGACGAGCGCGACCGCCCCGTAGGTGGTGCCGGTCTCGCGCAGGTGCGGCGCGGCCTCGCGGCGCAGGCTCGTCGCGATCCGGGTCGGGCCGGCAAGCCAGGCGGCGATGACGACGAGGATGCCGAAGGTGATCGCCGAGACCGCGACCGTCACCAGCAGCGAGGTGCCGATTTCCCAAACGGCTTCGACCGCTGGCTTGACGGCGTCGGTCCTCGCAAGGGCGTCGGTCACCGAGCCCTCGCCGACCCTGCGCAGCAGCAGGGCGAGCAGGCCGGCGACGACGAAGCCGAAGCCGACCGAGCGCAGCGCCTGCCGCCGGCGCGGGCCGGCCAGGTAGATCGCGAGCCCGTAGAGGAAGAGGGCGAGGAGGGTGAGGACGATCGGTAGGTGCCTAACGAGGGAAGAGGCGTCCTGGGCCAGCGAGAGCTGGTCGGACTTGAGGATCGTCAGCCGGCCGGCATCCGGAGGGACTTTCGAGGCCAACTTGCCGGCGACCCCGAGCTGGCCGCCGCTTTCGGAGACCAGCGTGGAGAGGTCGAGCGTGACTTCGCCGTTGGCCGTCGAGACCGCCGAGCCTTCGTCGTTGAGGACTTTCAGAAGCGTCTCGTGAGCGGTGCGGTTGGCATCTGCCCAGAGGCTTTCCACCCGCGAGGTGGCCAGTGCCCGTTCGGCGACCTGGGGGGCGAGTTGGTGCAGTGCCCCGGCAGCTGGCCCGGCCAGCGGCGCGAGCCGCGGCGGAAAGGTCTTTTCCAGTTCGGCCTGGACATCGACGTTGGCGAACAGTTCGTCGGCGAGGTAGTCGGAGAGCTGGGCCCTGATCTCGTCGTTGCGCAGGAGCTTGCCGCTGGTGTCGACCCAGTTGTCGGTGTTGAGCGCCTGGCGGTTGACCCAGATCGAAAAGACGGCAAGGAAGGTGATCAGCGTCGCGATCACGACGAGCGCAGCGACGATGCGGGGGTGCCCGGAGCTGCCCTTCTCGGGGGTGCGCTCGGATTCTGGGCTCGCCATTGTTCTCTCCTCTTGTTGGACAGCCGACCCGGTTGGACGCCGACTCGGCCGAGCCTAACCCAGGGTCGCCCGCCGAATATCACCCGGTTCAGATGATGTTGCTTGGCTCGGGCGGGCGATAACTTCCGGGGGACCGGATCGCAGTCACGACGAAGGGAGCAAGCTTGTGAGCACCGAAGAGTTCGACGAGATGGGCCCAATCGACTACCTACTGGTCGAGTGGCCCGGGCGTCAGCCGACTGGAGAGGCGGCACCGCATCTGATCGACCTGGTCGATCGCGGCCTGATCCGCATCCTCGATCTCGTCTTCCTCCACAAGGACGAGGACGGCTCGCTTACCAGGCTGGAGATCGCCGACTTGGGAGACCAGGTCGAGGCCTTCGCCGAGTTCGAGGGCGCTTCCTCGGGGCTGCTCTCCGACGAAGACACCCAGGAGGCGGCGAGCGCGCTCGAGCCCGGCACCTCGGCGGCGCTGCTCGTCTACGAGAACCGCTGGGCGGCCCCCTTCGCTTCCGCTCTCCGCCGTTCCGGCGCCCAGCTGGTCGCCACGGGACGCATTCCAATCCAAGCCATGCTCGCCGCCCTCGACGCGGCGGACGCGAACTGAGCAAAGGAGAACCGTCATGCCAGGACTACTCAGAGGCGTCGCGCGGACCGCGGTCATCGCCGGAACCGCCACCAGTGTGAGCAACCGCGTGTCCAAACGCCAGTCAGAACGCTGGGCCGCGCAGGAAGCGCCGCCGCCGCAGCAGGCTGCGCCAGCGCCGCCCCCTCCCGCGGCTCCGGCGGCCCCCGCCACCTCGACGATCGATCAGCTGAAGGAGCTGGGCGAGCTGAAAAGCCAGGGGATCCTCACCGAGGAGGAGTTCGCCGCCCAGAAGGCCAAGATCCTCGGATGAACAACTCACCCAGCCCCGAGGAAGCCGTGAAGCTCTACGGCAACCGTTTCCTGACCGAGGACGCGCCCGACAAGGAGTTCCCCGCCGACGGCATGTCGGCGCTCGACGCGATGCGGATGGTCGACGAGGAACTGGTGCTGGAGGGGGACCCGTGGCGGAACCTCGCGACCTTCGTCACCACCTGGATGGAGCCCGAGGCGCAGCGGATCGTCAGCGAGAACCTGCACCGCAACTTCATCGACCACGCCGAGTATCCGATCTCGGCCGAGATCGAGCAGCGCTGCATCCGCATGCTCGCCGACCTCTACAACGCCCCCGGCGAGACCACCGGCTGCCGCACCCAGGGCTCCTCGGAGGCGATCATGCTCGGGGCGCTCTCGCTGAAGTGGAAATGGAAGGAGCGCCAGGAAAAGGCCGGCCGCTCGGTCGAGAAGCCGAACCTCGTCTTCGGTGGCGACGTCCACGTCGTCTGGGAAAAGTTCTGCCGCTACTTCGACGTCGAACCGCGGATCGTCCGCCTGCGCGAGGACAAGTACGTGATCGGGCCTGAGGACGTCGAGCCGCACGTCGATGAGAACACGATCGGCGTCGCCGCCGTCCTCGGCACCACCTTCACCGGCCACGCCGATGACATCCAGGGGATCAACGACCTGCTGATCAAGCTCCGCGACGAGAAAGGGATCGACGTGCCGCTGCACGTCGACGCCGCCTCGGGCGGCTTCGTCTGGCCCTTCCTCTACCCGCACTCGGAGTGGGACTTCCGGCTCGAGCAGGTGCGCTCGATCAACGTCTCCGGCCACAAGTTCGGCCTCGTCTACCCGGGGATCGGCTGGCTCGTCTTCCGCGAGAAATCCGACCTCGCCGAGGACCTCGTCTTCTACGAGAACTACCTCGGCAAAACCGACGCCACCTTCACCCTCAACTTCTCCACCGGCGCCTCGATGGTCCTCGCCCAGTACTACAACTTCGTCCGCCTCGGCCACGAGGGCTACTCGGTGGTGATGCGGGCGATGGAGGAGAACGCGAAGGCGCTCGCCAAGCGGCTGCAGGACAACGGCAACTTCGAGCTGATCGGGGCTGACAAAGAGCAGCTGCCGCTGGTCGCCTTCAAGCTCGCCGGCGAGCACGACTACGACGAGTTCGACGTCTCCTGGCAGCTCTCGGCCGAGCGCGGCTGGATGCTCCCCGCCTACACGATGCCGCCCGACGCCCAAGAGGTAAAGGTGATGCGAGCGCTGGTCAAGGAGACCCTCGGCCGCCAGCAGGTCGACCGCCTCGCCGACGACATCGAGCAGGCCTGCAAGGTCCTCGACGAGAAGGGCGGCGCCCACCCCCACGAGCGCAAACGGATGAAGCGCTCACCCGGCTACTAGTAGCCGGGCGCTCCGAACTGCATCAAATTCTCTCGCTACTGGGTGGAGAATTTGATGCAGTTCGGGAGGGCCACCAGACGCGGTCGCCGAGGCGGTAGGTGATCGCGGGGATCAGCAGGGCGCGGACGAGGAAGGTGTCGAGGAGGACGCCGAAGGCGACGGTGGCGCCGATCTGCACCAGCTCCTCCAGCGGCAGCAGGGTGAGGGTGGCGAAGGTGCCGGCGAGGATCAGGCCGGCGCCGGTGACGACGCCGCCGGTGTGGACGAGGGCGGCGAGGATGCCCTCGCGGGTGCCGCGGGCGGCCGCCTCCTCGCGCGCCCGGGTCATCAGGAAGATGTTGTAGTCGACCCCGAGGGCGACGAGGAAGATGAAGGCCATCAGCTCGAGGTTGAAGGCGAGGCCTTCGGTCTCGAAGACCTCGGTGAAGGCGAAGGTGGCGAGGCCGAGGGTGGCGGCGAAGGAGAGGACCACGGTCGCGATTAGGTAGGCGGGGGCGACCAGCGCCCGCAGGACCGCGATCAGGATCAGGCCGACGACGAGGAGGACGAGCGGGATGATCAGCTTCGTGTCCCGCGAGTTGGTCTGCTCGACGTCGAGGTTCTCAGCCGGGACGCCGCCGAGCAGCCCGTCCGGGTCGAGGGCATGGAGGCGGCTGCGGATCTGCTTAACCGCTTCGGCGGCGTTGCTGCCATAGGGGTTGCCGTGGAGGACGAGCGCGACCAAGGCCTGGGAGGGGTCGCCGGGGACGGGCGCCGGCAGCGCCAGCTGGACGCTGCCGAGCCGCTGCATCCCGCGGACTACCGCTGGCGCGGCGTCCGCTTCGACCACCGCGGTCAGCGGCGAGGAGAGCCCCGGCGGGAAGTGCCGTTCCAGCGCTTCGTTGCCTTCGCTCGAATTGGTCGGCTTCGTCACCCCCTGCCCGAACCCGAGCGTGTCGTGGTTCGTCAAGTTGCCGAGGCAGAGCACCGCCAAGAGCGCCAGCACGCCCACCACAATTGCCCCCGAGCGCTTGCGCACCAGCCCCGCCACCCGCTCCCACCGGTTGCGTGGTTCCTTTGTCGTGTCAGGGCCGACAAAGGAACCACGCAACTGACGGTCGCGCAGCCGGGGCGACCAGAAGGCGCGCTCGCCGAGGATCGCCAGCAGCGCCGGGAGCAGGGTGAAGGCAGCGGCGAGCATCACCGCGATCCCGAGGGCGAGGATCGGGCCGAGCCAGTGGGTCGACTCGAGGTCGGCGGCGAGCAGGACCAGCATCGCCGCGATCACGGTTCCGGCTGAGGCGAGAAGTGCCGGGCGGGTCTCGCGGATTGCTCGGTCGAGGGGGGAGCCGGGGGTGGGGCTCGGCGGACAACTGAGGGGAGGGTCCGGCGAGCCCCACCCCCGGCTCCCGTCGAGCGCCAGCTCCTCCCGGTAACGGTGGACCAGCAGCAGCGAGTAGTCCGTGCCAGCTCCGAAGACGAGGACGAGGAGGAGCATCGTGCCCTCGGCGTTGACGACGATCCAGCCCGCCTCGATCAGCAGGTATGCGATCCCCACGGCGACGAGGTAGGCGGCAGCTACGGCAATCAGCGGGAGCAGCGCCAGGACCGGCGCCCGGTAAACGAGCAGCAGCAGGAGGAGAACTAGGCCGACGGTGGCGAACAGCAGCGTGTGGGCGGCTTCGGAGGCGGTCGCCCTAAGGTCGGCGGCGATCCCACCCGGCCCGGTGACGAAGGCCCGCAGCCCCGGCTGCGCGTGGGCGCGTAGGTAGGCGCGGATCTTGCCGACCCCGTCGACGACGGCGCCGCGGTCCTCGGCGTCGATCGCGAGGAAGAGGAGCGCCGCGTCGCCGTCGCGGGAGATCGGCCCGACGCCGTTGGCGACCCCCGCCACCGCGGCGAGGTCGCGCCGGTAGCGCGGCGCGCCCGAGAACGGGTCGAGGACCGGCGTCGCCCCGGTCGGCGCCAGGCGGTCGAGGCCATCGCCGATCCGCCCGATCGCCCGCAGGTCCCGCTTCGTCAGGCCCTGCGACCGTTCGAAGACGACCACCACCGGCACCTCTTCGCCGCCGGAGACGGTCTGCAGCGCCTCCACCGCCCGCGTCGATTCCGCGTCGGCGGGCAGGAAGCTGCTCTGCCCGGCGGCGGTGACGTCGTCGATGTGCGCGTGGGCGACGAGCCCGGCGGCCCCGAGCAGGAGCCAGACGGCGATCGTCACCCAGCGTCCGCGGGGTCCGGTGATCACCCGCCGCAGGCTATTCGCGGGCGGCGACCGATTCGCCGGCCGGTGATTGGCCCGGGGTCGAGTGGGTAAACACAGCTAATGAGTTCGAAGCCGCTGCTTACCGCTGCCCTGGTCGTCCTCTCCCTCGGCCTTGCCGCTTGCGGAAGCGGCGGCTCCGACTCTTCCTCCACGGAAGCCGAAACCGCCCCCGCCGGGCAGGAATCCGGCAGCGCCGAAACCACCGAAGGCGAAGCGGAAAGCGAACCTGCCCCCAGCGGCGAGGCCGCGAAGGCCGAAAAAGTCCAGATCGTCGAATTCACCTACGAACCGGACCCGGTCGTCGTTCAGGTCGGCGGCAAGGTGACCTGGCAGAACGAGGACTCCGCACCCCACACCGCCACCGCCGACGACGGCAGCTTCGACACCGGCACGATCGAGGAAGGCAAGCTCGGCTCGGCGACCTTCAAGGAAGCTGGCACTTTCACCTACTTCTGCGAAATCCACCCGACGATGCACGGCACCGTCGAAGTCGTCGAATAGCCTGCGGCGCCGCCGATGCCGTTCTGGATAGCGCGAAAAGCCGCACCCCACATCTGGAAACGGGTGCCGTGGGCGAAAGTTTGGGTCGTCTCCCTCTGGCTGCTGAAACAAGGTAGGGACCGGATCGATGGGAATCTGACCCAGCGCGAACAGACCGAGTTCTGGAACCTGATCAAGAAGTCGAAGGGAAAACCCGGCAACTTGACCAAGCGGGACAGGACCCGGTTCAAGCACCTCGTCGGCAAGGCCATCCGCGGCTGATCTCCCGCCGACGTAGGATCGGCGGATGAAGCCGGTCACGGTTGAAACCGTCGTCGCCAGGCCGCCGCTCGAGGTCTTCGAATTCCTCGACGCGCTCGCCAACCACGAGCGCTTCCTCGATCACTACCTGGTCGAGTGGAAATTCTCCGGGCCGCAGCGGGGCGTCGGCGCGAAGGCGCGGGCGCGGGTCGACGCGCCGGCCTCCCAGGACCATTTCGAGTTCGAGGTGACCGAGGCCGAGGCGCCGGCGCGGATCGTCGAGCACGGCGTCTCCTCCGGCGGCAAGCGCGAGACGGTGGGCACCTACCGGCTCGAGCCGCTGGCCGACGGCGGCACCCGGATCGAGTTCGAGCTCGACTTCCTGCAGCTGCCGCGCAGCGAGCGCCTGATCCCGCCGCTGACCCGCGCCTTCGCCAAACGCGTCAACGCCAAGGCGATGCGCCGCCTCGCCAGCCAGCTCGACGGCTGAGAAGATCCCGGCGTGCCCGAGGAGGAGCGAGAGGACCTGGCGGAGCTGCTGGCGCGGCGGGCGCTGACCGAGGACGCGGCGCGGCCCGACGCGGTCGAGAAGCGCCGCGCGGCCGGTGGCCGCACCGCGCGGGAGAACCTCGTCGACCTCGTCGACCCCGGCTCCTTTGTCGAGTACGGCCGCTACGCGATCGCCGCCCAGCGCGGCCGCCGCGAGCTCGCCGACCTGATCGCCCGCACCCCGGGTGACGGCTTGCTCGGCGGCACCGCCCGCGTCAACGGCGACCTCTTCGCGCCCGAGCGCGCCGCCTGCGCGGTCCTCTCCTACGACTACACGGTCCTGGCCGGGACCCAGGGGGCCCTCGGCCACCGCAAGAAGGACCGCCTCTTCGAGTTGATCGAGCGGATGCGGCTGCCGGTCGTCTTCTACGCCGAGGGCGGGGGAGGGAGGCCCGGCGACACCGACTACCCCGTCGTCTCCGCGCTCGACACCCGCGCCTTCGCGCTCTGGGCGAAGCTCTCGGGCCTGGTGCCGCGGATCGCGATCGTCCACGGCCGCTGCTTCGCTGGCAACGCGGTGCTCGCCGGCTGCGCCGACTTGATCGTCGCCACCGAGTCGAGTTCGCTGGGGATGGGCGGGCCGGCGATGATCGCCGGCGGTGGCCTCGGCGACGTCCCCCCCGACGAGGTCGGCCCGATCGAGATGCAGGCGCCGAACGGGGTCGTCGACCTGGTCTGCGCCGACGAGGCGGAGGCGACCGCGGCGACGAAGAAGCTGCTCGCCTACTTCCAAGGCGCGACCGCGCCCGGCCCCGCACCCGACCAGGAGCGCCTGCGCGAGCTGGTCCCCGAGCGCAAGCGCCGCGCCTACGACCCGCGGCCGATCGTCGAGACCCTCTGCGACGAGGACTCGGTCACCTTCCTGCGCGAGCGCTTCGCGCCGGAGATGGTGACGGCGCTGGCGCGAATCGAGGGCCGCCCGCTCGGGATCATCGCCAACGACACCCGTCACACCGCCGGCGCCGTCACCTCCGACGCGTCGGACAAGGCGGCGCGGCTGCTGCAGCTCTGCGACGCCTTCGGGCTACCGGTCGTCTCCCTCGTCGACACCCCCGGCTACATGGTCGGCCCCGACGCCGAGGCGACCGGCCTCGTCCGCCACGCCTCGCGGCTGCTGGTCGCCGGCGCCGCCCTGCGGGTGCCGCTGGTCGCCGTCGTCCTCCGCCGCGGCTACGGCCTCGGCGCCCAGGCGATGGTCGGCGGCAGCCTGCACGAGCCGCTGCTGACGGTCGCCTGGCCGAGCGCCCACCTCGGGCCGATGGGGCTGGAGGGGGCGGTGCGGCTGGCGCTGCGCAAGGAGCTCGAGGCGATCGCCGACGAGGCCGAGCGCGAGCAGCGCGTCCGCGACCTCACCGCCCAGGCCGAAGAGAACGCAAAGGCGCTCAACGCCGCGGCGCTTTTCGAGCTCGACGACGTGATCGATCCGGCCGAGACCCGCGGCCTGATCGCCTCGACCCTGACCGCGGCCGGCGACGCCCGCCCTCCGGGCGCTCACCGCTTCGTCGACACCTGGTAGTTCACACATCCGTAAGGGGCGATGTGGGAGGCTCGCGCCAGCCGACCGACCAAAGGGAGACCCGACCCATGCCCGAAGCCGACTACTCCGACCTGAAAGCGCTGTTCATCAACTGCACGCTGAAGCGCAGCCCCGAGACCTCCAACACCCAGGGCCTGATGGACAAGTCGATCGCGGTGATGCGGGCGCAGGGGGTCGAGGTCGACTGCCTCCGCTGGGTCGACCACGAGATCGCGATCGGGGTCTGGCCGGACATGACCGAACACGGTTGGGAGCGCGACGAGTGGCCGGCGATCTACGAGCGGGTGCTCGCCGCCGACATCCTCGTGCTGGGGATGCCGATCTGGCTGGGCGAGAAGTCCTCGGTCGCGACGCACGCGATCGAGCGCCTCTACGGCAACTCGCACCTGCTGAACGACCAGGGCCAGTGGGCCTACTACGGCCGCGTCGGTGGCTGCATCGTCACCGGCAACGAGGACGGGATCAAGCACTGCGCGATGAACGTCCTTTACTCGCTGCAGCACCTCGGCTACACGATCCCGCCCCAAGCCGACTCCGGCTGGATCGGCGAGGCCGGCCCCGGCCCGTCCTACCTCGACGAGGACTCCGGCGGCCCCGACAACGACTTCACCAACCGCAACACCACCTTCGCCGCCTGGAACCTGATGCACCTGGCGCGGATCCTCAAGGACGCCGGCGGCATCCCCGCCCACGGCAACCAGCCGAAAGAGTGGGAAGCCGGCTGCCGCTTCGATTCACCGAACCCCGAGCACCGGGCCTGATCGTTTCCACCCTTTTGGCCCCTATGGGGGCGCGGAAGGTGGAAACGATCACCAGAGCGCGTTGTGTTCCTCCATCACGCCCAGGCCCTGGGCGAGCTCTAGCCCGCCGAGGGCGCCGCTGAAGCTGCCGAAGCGGTGGCGGTAGCGGGAGCGGATCAGCAGGTAGTTGTCGTCGTGGGCGTGGCGGGACTCGGGGGCGAACGCGAGCGTGCCGGCCTCGCCGAGGTCGATGCCATCAAGGCCGCGGAAGGCGACCGGCGGCGGCTCGGCGGGCTCGCCGTCGACCCAGATCGCCCGCTCGCTGCCCTGCGGTGGGTCGTTGATCCCTTCGACCAGGTTCCAGGCGAGGTTGCGGCCCTCGACCGACTCGCCGACGCCCGCGGACCAGCACCAGTGGGTGTGGCGCTGGTGGTGGCCGGCGGACTCGTCGTCGATCCCGTGACCGGCGATCTGCCAGCGGCGGCCGGGGATCTCGACCGTGCCCGCGACCGGCATCCCGGCACGCTTGCGGGTCCAGGCGACGCTCTTGCCGCTGGGGCAGGTGGCCTCGATCGCGGCGACCTCGCCGAGCTCGAGGCTGGCGCGCAGCCCCGGCCCGTTGATCTCCACCCGGGGCCCATCGAGGATTACCTCCCGGCTGCCCGGCAGCGGGTTGGTGTGGGCCCACTGCTGCCGCCGCTCACGGTCCCAGAGGACCCAAAACGACTGCGCCAGCGGGCCCACCTCGGCCCGGGCCGCGCACAGCATCAGCTCCTCGGCGAAGACGGCGACGTAGCGCCAGCGCTTGCGCAGCTGCCCGTGGTCGAAGAGCGGCATCAAAGCCTGATCCACCACACCACCGTAACCGCCACCGTCGTTTCCAGAATTGGTGGTGCTAGAGGACCCAAAACTCTGGAAACGACACGAAGTTAGGCTCCGCAAGTGGACCAGGTGATCCAGATCGTCGGCGCGCTGCTGATCCTCGCCGCCTTTACCGCGGTCCAGGTGGATCGCATGCGCCCCGACTCGCGCCTCTACCTGACGCTCAACCTCATCGGCTCGGCGATCCTCGCCGTCCTCGCGGTGATCGGGCAGCAGTGGGGCTTCGTCCTGCTCGAGGGCGTCTGGGCGATCGTCTCGGCCTGGGGGCTGCTCGGTGCCCTCCGCTCCGCCTGAATGTCGCCTTTGTAAGGCATAGCCGTACAAAGGCGACACGCCTAGCTCGGCTTGGCCTCCAGCCGCTCCGCGAGCCTTTTCATCCCGCGCTCGCGCGCCGCCTTCGCCGCCCCGAGCCAATCGGTCGGCGCGTCCTTGGGACGCTTCACCTTGGCGTCGCGCAGGGTCGCGATGTCCTTGAAGGCGAGCAGGTCCTCGCACCCCTCGATCAACGCCGCACGCAGCGCCGGACGGCGCTCGCGGATCGCGCTGTCGAGGATCGCCTCCAACGAGCCGTGTTGGCGCAGCAGCTCCGCTGCGGTCTTCGGCCCGACGCCCTTGGCGCCCGGCAGGCCGTCGGAGGGATCCCCGCGCAGGGCGATGAAGTCGGGAACCAGCTCGGGGACGATCCCGTAGCGCTCGCGCACCTCGGCCGGGCCGACCTCTTCGGCGCCTTTGCCGCCGCCGGTTTTGACGTAGAGGACGGTGACGTTCTCGTCGGCGCACTGATACATGTCGCGGTCGCCGGTCAGCAGCAACGCCCGCCCGCCGGCCTCGGCCTCCAGGCGCGCGTAGGTCCCGAGTAGGTCATCCGCCTCGAGGTCCTCGGCCGTCTCCACCGTCCAGCCGAAGGCCTCGAAGAACGGGCGCGAGTCGGCGAACTGGTGCGGCAGCTCCTCCGGCATCGCCGCCTCGCGCTCGGCATGGTAGGCGGGGTAGAGCTGGGTCCGGTAAGCGGCCGCGTCGGGTCCGAAGCAGAGCACCACCGCCCGCGGCTCGTGCACTTCGACCTCCCGCAGGATCAGGTTCGCCGTCCCCAGCAGCGCGTTCACCGGCCGCCCGTCCGGCCCCGTGATCGTCCTAGGCAGCGCGTAGAAGGCGCGGAACAGCATCGAGGGCGCATCGACGGCAAGCAGCGGCGCGGGGGAGGGCACGTTGCACTTATATGACACCTTGCCCTCGGCGTTCGTCCTTTCCTAGGCATATGTGGGGGAAAGGACGAACGCCGCGTTTGTTCTCGGGCCCGCCGGGGAGTTCGGAGGCGTGGACGACCAGCCGCGCATTCCTCCCGGCGGCCGCCGCCGGATCGGGCCGCTGAACGCGGCGATCGTCTGGGCGATCGGGCGGGCCAGTGGCGGCCGGCCGCCGAACGTGTTCACGACGCTGGCGCGCAACCGCGGGCTCTTCCGGCGCTGGCTCTTCTTCGCCGGCGGGCTGATGCCGGGCGGCAAGCTGCCGCGGCGGGATACCGAGCTGGTGATCCTCCGCGTCTCCGACAACACCGGCTGCGCCTACGAGTGGTCCCACCACGAGCGCCTCGGGCAGAAAGCAGGCCTCAGCGCCGAGGAAGTCGAGCGCGTCCGCTCCGGCCCGGACGCCGCCGACTGGACGCCGCGCCAGCAGGCCCTCCTCCGCGCCTGCGACGAGATGTACGCCGACGGCCGGATCGGCGAGGAGACCTGGCGCCGCCTTGCCGCCGAGCTCGACGACCGCCTCCTGATCGAGCTCTGCCTCCTGATCGGCCATTACGAGATGCTGGCGATGACCCTGAACACGCTCCAGGTCCCGCTCGACCCGCCTACGAAGCGCATCGGCTGAGCCGCCCGCCGCGGGTGGCTAGAGTCGCACCCGGCATGAAGGCCCTCGACATCACCGACCTGGAGAAGCGCTACCCGACCGGGGTGGAGGCGCTGCGTGGCGTCTCGCTCGAGATCGAGGAGGGCGAGTTCTTCGGCCTGCTGGGGCCCAACGGGGCCGGCAAGTCGACGCTGATCCACTGCACGACCGGGCTCGCGCAGCCGACCGGAGGCTCGATCGAGATCTTCGGCCACGACGCGATCGACAACTACGCCGACGCCCGCCAGGCGGTCGGCCTCGCCCCGCAGGAGCCGAACGTGGACTGGTTCCTCACCGTCGAGGAGACGCTCGACTACCACGCCGGCTATTTCGGGATGCCGCGCAAAGAACGCCGCGAGCGCACCAAGGAGCTGCTGGAGACCTTCTCACTGACCGAGAAGCGCACCGAACGCACCCGCACCCTCTCCGGCGGGATGAAACGCCGGCTGATCCTGGCCCGGGCGGTGATGCACCGGCCGCGGCTACTGATCCTCGACGAGCCGACCGCCGGCGTCGACGTCGAGCTCCGCCTCGAGCTCTGGCACTACGTCCAGAAAATCAACCAGGAGGGGACGACGATCCTCCTCACCACGCACTACCTCGAGGAGGCCGAGCAGCTCTGCGACCGGATCGCCTTCATCGCCGACGGGCAGATCGTCGCCGAGGGCACCAGCCCCGAGCTGGCGGCCCGCTTCGACGTCCCCAACCTCGAGGACGCCTACCTGGCGCTGGTCGGCCGCAAAGAGCTCTCGCGCTCCCACATCGAGCTGACCCCGGACGAGGTCGAGGCGTGAACCTCCCGATGACGGCCGCGCAGATCCGCTTCGCCACCCTCTGGCGCCGCGAGTGCAACCGCTTCCTGAAGATCAAGAAGCAGACGATCGGCGCCCCGATGCTGGAAACCTTCCTCTACATCACGATCTTCGGCGCCGCCCTCGGCTCCCGGATCAAGCACCTGCACGGGATCGACTACGTCCTCTTCGTCATCCCCGGGCTGATCATGATGGCCTTCTCGACCAACGCCTTTTCCAACAACTCGTCTTCGATCCTCCAGCAGAAGTTCCAGGGCGCGATCCAGGACCAGCTCTCCTCGCCCGCCTCGCCGCTGGAGCTGCTGCTGGCCTTCTCGCTCGGCGGCTTCATGCGCGGCCTGACGGTGGCGGTGCTGACCTTCATCGTCTCGGTGATCCTCGTCGGGCTGCCGGTCGAACACGTCCTCGTCCTGGTCCCCTCGCTCTTCCTCGTCGGCTTCTTCTTCAGCCAGCTGGGGGTGCTGATCGGCGTCCGCGCCGAGCAGTTCGACGACGTCGCCTTCGCCCAGACCTTCGTCCTGCAGCCGCTGATCTTTCTCGGCGGCGTCTTCTACTCCGCCGCCCTGCTGCCGCAGCCCTGGGAGACCCTGACCCGCTTCGACCCGATCTTCTACATGATCAACCTGGTCCGCTACGGCTTTGTCGGCTTCACCGAAGTCAGCATCGCCCTCTCCCTGCTCGCCCTCACTGCGGCGACCACCGCGCTCTTCCTCTTCAACCTCCGCCTCTTCAGCCGCGGCTACCGCCTCCGCGCTTGACGAGTGGTGAGTTAACCCGCCTATAGGACGGTTAACTCACCACTCGCGCATCCTCACCCCGGGTCGGCCACCGGCACCGCGACTTTGCCGACGTCGTCGGGGAGGAGGAGGATCGCGCCCTCGCCGGTGACGTAGGCCTCCTCGCCGTGCTGGACGACGTCCATGCCCATCGCCTCCTCGCGGTCCGTGGCCCGCAGCGGCATCACCGCGCCGATCAGCTTCAGCAGGACGAAGGTGACGACGAAGGCGTGGATCGGCGCCGCCAGCGCTGCCAGCGCCTGGTCGCCGAGCTGCGCCGCGTTGCCGTAGAAGAGGCCGTCGGAGACGCCGTTCCAGTCGGCCTGGGCGAAGAAGCCGATGAAGAGGATCCCGAAGAAGCCAGCGGTGCCGTGGGCGGCAAGGACGTCAAGGGTCTCGTCGACCCGGGTCCGCGTGCGCCAGACGATGATCGCGTAGCTCGGTAGCGCCGCCAGCGCCCCCAGCAGCATCGCCCAGCCGGGACTGACGTAGCCGCCCGCCGGGGTGATCGCGACGCAGCCGACGATGATCGCGGTGGCGGCGCCGATCGCCGTCACTTTGCGCCCGCGGATCAGGTCGAGCGCAAACCAGACGACCAGCGTGCAGGCCGGGCAGAGCAGCGTGTTGGTGAAGGCGAGGACGCTGTTCTGCCCGGTCGAGAAGCCGCTGCCGCCGTTGAAGCCGAACCAACCGAACCACAGCAGGCCCGCCCCGAGCAGGACGTAGACGGCGTTGTGGGGGAGGAGCGCCTGCCGTCCCCACTCCTTGCGGGCGCCGACCACCAGCGCCGCCGCCAGGGCCGAGAAGCCGGAGGCCATCTCGACCGGGACGCCGCCGGCGAAGTCGAGGGTGCCGCCGGAGAGCAGCCAACCGCCGCCGAAGGCCCAGTGGGCGAGGACGGCATAGACGAGCACCGACCACAGCGCCGCGAAGACGAGGAAGGCGCCGAAGCGCATCCGCTCGACCACGGCGCCGGAGATCAGCGCCACGGTGATGATGCAGAAGGTCGCCTGGAAGGCGAAGAAGACGAGCTCGGGGATCGCCGTCCCTTCGCGCGGGGCGAAGTCGACGCCCTGCATGAAGGCGTTGCCGAGCCCGCCAATCAGGTCGCCGCTGCCGTCGAAGGCGAGCGAGTAGCCGACTGCGGCCCAGGTGACCGTCGCCACGGCGATCGCGGCGATGCTCATCATGAAGGTGTTGAGGGTGTTCTTCGAGCGCACCAGCCCGGCGTAGAAGAGGCCGAGCGCCGGCGTCATCATCAGCACCAGCGCGGTCGCGATCAGCATCCAGGCGGTGTCGCCCGTGTCGATCCCGGCGTTCATCGGCTCACCGGCGTCACGGCGCCCTCGTCGCTGTCGCCGGTACGAATCCGCACCGCCTGGTCGAGCGGGACGACGAAGATCTTGCCGTCGCCGACTTCGCCGGTGCGCCCGCCCTCGCAGATCGCCGCCACGGTCTTGTCAACGAACGAGTCGGAGACTGCGACCTCGAAGCGGACCTTCTCCGAGAGCCCCATCTGCACAGTCGTGCCGCGGTAGGTCTCGACCCGCTCGACCTCGCCGCCGTGTCCCTGGACCCGGCTCATCGAGAAGCCGCGGACCTCGGCCCGGTGGAGCGCCTCGAGGACCTGGTTCGCCTGCTCGGGGCGAACGATCCCGATTACGAGTTTCATGTCTGTTCCTCTCCCCTTTGGTGCCGCTGCGTCCTAGCGCCTGCGGGCACGAGCCTATCGGGACGGCAACCAGCCTTGCGCGCTCAAGCCGCCGCGAGTGCCGGGTGCCGCGCGTCCCTACAATCCGCAGCGCATGGCCACGCGGGTCCGCAGGCGGCGACGCAAGCCGCACCATCCCATCTGGCATAAGGTCGCGATCCCGCTGGGGATCCTCCTCGCCCTTGTGCTGATCGCTGGTGGGATCGCAGCCGCCTGGGCGCTCAACATCTACAACTCGGCGCCGCCCCTCTCGAGCCTGAAGCCGGTCCAGAAGGGCCGCTCCTCGGCGATCTACGCCGCTGACGGCAGCCTGATCGGCTTCATCCGCTCCGAAAACGTGCGCCAGCCGCTGCCGGCGAAGGCGATCCCGCAGGTGCTGCGCGACGCGACGATCGCGATCGAGGACAAGAACTTCTTCCACCACGGCGCCCTCGACTACGAGGGGATCGCCCGCGCCGCCTGGAAGGACATCCAGGCCGGCGGCAAGCCGGTCCAGGGCGCCTCGACGATCACCCAGCAGCTGGTCCGCAACCTCTACATCCACAACCCGGAAAACACCCTGAAGCGAAAGCTGATCGAAGCCCATCTTGCGGTCGAGCTCGAGGAAGCCCACGGCAAGGAATGGATCCTCACCCAGTACCTCAACAGCGCCCCGTACGGGACGGTCGAAGGGCAGACGGCGGTGGGGGCCGAGGCGGCCTCGCAGACCTACTTCAGCAAGCCGGCGAAGCAGCTCAGCCTGGTCCAGGCGGCGCTGCTCGCGGGCCTGCCGCAGGCGCCCTCCGAATACAACCCCTTCCTCGACCCGAAGGCGGCGCTGAAGCGGCGCAACGAGGTGCTGCTGGTGATGCAGGAACAGGGCTACATCAACGGCGACGAATACCGGGAAGCCAAAACCCACGGCCTCGGTCTCGACCCCGGCGACAAGTACCAGGTGATCAAGGACCCGTTCCTCTTCGACATGGTCCAGAACGAACTGATCGACAAATACGGGATCAACACCGTGCGCAAAGGCGGGCTGAAGGCCTACACGACGATCGATCCCGACCTGCAGGCGAAGGCCGAATATGCGGTCGAAAACTACTGCTCGGTTTGTTACCCCGAAGGCGGGCCGGCCGCCGGCCTCGCTTCGGTCGATCCCGACACCGGCGCAATCGTTGCCCTCGCCTCGACCGAAGGCTACGCCGACGAATCCCAGTTCAACTACGCCTGGCAGGCCCACCGCCAGCCCGGGTCGTCGTTCAAGACCTTTGTACTCACCACTGCCGTCAAGGAGGGGATCGATCCCGCCACCACCTATTACGACGGCACCTCCCCGAAGACCCTGGAAATCCCCGGCGGCGGCACCTGGACGGTGAATAACTCCGAGGGTGAGGGGGGCGGCACCTATGACCTTGAAAGCGCCACCTGGGCCTCGGTCAACGTCGTCTTCGCCCAGCTCGACCTCGACGTCGGCCCCGAAGAAGTGACCAAGACCGCCCACGAAATGGGCATCGAATCGCCCCTGCAGTCGGTGCCGGCGGAGGGGATCGGCGGTCTCGCGATCGGGGTCACCCCGCTGGAAATGGCCGACGCCTACGCGACCCTCGCCAACGGCGGCATCCACCACGACGCCACGGCGGTTAGCCGGGTCGAATTCCCCAATCACAAGGTCGACGACTTCGAGAAGGACAAGGGTGAACGGGTGCTGACTCCGGGCGAGGCCTACGAGGTGACGCGGGTCCTCGAGGGCGTGATCACCCAGGGCACCGGCGCCGGCTACACCTCCATGGGCTGCTCATCGGAGGCCGGCAAGACCGGCACCTCCGAGGAGCTCTCAGACGCCTGGTTCGTCGGCTACACGCCGCTGTACTCCACCGCCGTCTGGGTCGGCCATCCGACCTCGCGCGAATACACCGGCTTCGGCGGTCCCACCGCCGGTCCGATCTGGCGGGCCTACATGGAATCCGCGGTAGAAGGCGACTGCCCCGAATTCGAAAGCGCCCCCGAACCCGAACTCGAAGGCCTCGACAGCGAACACACCTCTTCCTCGGGCTACGAAAGCGGCTACGAAGAAGAAGAAAGCTACGAAGGCGAAGAAGAAGAAAGCGAAGAAGGCGACGAAGCAGCGGGCAAAGACAAGCCCGCAGGCGAAGAAGCCGCCGAAGAAGAAGCCCCGGCCCCCGAACCCGAACCGGAAGCCGCACCCCCGCCCTCAGCCGGCGGCGGCCTCAGCCCTGGGTAGCGGTCTACTCCCCGATCAGCTCGATCCGGTAGCCGTCTGGGTCGCGGACGAAGCAGATGCGGTGGCCTTCGGTGCGGCCGCCGGGGCGGTAGGGCGGTTTTTCGGGCTCGATGCCTAGCTCGGCCAGCTGGGCGAGGGTGTCGTCGAGGTTGCCGTCGACGAGGAGGGCGATGTGGTTGTAGCCGGTGCCGTGCTCGTAACCGGTGACGCCGTGGTTGTAGGTGAGCTCGAGGCGGGGGTCTTCGCCCGGCAGGGCCATGAAGACGTTGACCGCCTCGTCGCCGATCGGCATCCGCCGCACCTCCTCGAAGCCGAGCTTCTCGTAGAAGGCGACCGAGCGATCGATATTCCCGATCCGGTAGCAGGTGTGAAGGAACGTGGCCACCGGTTTAGAGGGTACCCTTGACGCCCTCAGGGAATCGGTTCACCACTAAGTAGAAAGGCACGTTTTGCACAGCAAGCTTTCACGTCGCGCTCGCCTACGAGCTCTGGCCATCGCGGTCCCGGCGGCCGCGCTCACCGTCGTCCTCGGCAGCTCGGGCCTCGCCGGCGCCGCCGAAACGACCACCATCACGCCGACTGGGAACACCGACGTGATCACGATGTCGATCGTCAAGGGCAAGCTCAAGTTCGTCGCCCCGGAAACGGTCACCGTCGGCGATCAGCTCCAGGTCCTCAACAAGACGAACCCGAAACAGGTCGGCCCGCACACGTTCTCGCTGGTCACCAAGGGCTCGATCCCGACGACCAAAAAAGCGCAGAACACCTGCTTCACGCCGAAAAAGATCTGCTTCGCGATCGCCAAGTGGCACGGCTTCGACCCGAAAACCGAAAAGATCACCACTCCGCTCGCCAAGGCCGGCCCCGCCGGTTGGAGCACCGAGGGTGACGCCACCGGCAAGAAGGGCGACTCCTGGTTCACCGGCGAAAAGAAAGCCGGCACCAGCGTCACCCAGGAAGTGACCGCCGAAGCGGGCACCACGCTCTACTTCATGTGCGCGGTCCATCCGTTCATGCACGGCCAGGTCAAGGTCGTGGCGCCGGTTCCCGCCGCCTAGGTTCCGGCGACGGCTGGACAGTTCTCAGCCCCGCACCGCCTCGGGCGCCGAGCTTTCCTCGGCGCCCTTGGCGGCGGCGCCCTCGCCGTCCTCCTGCCCCTGCGGGGCAGGGGCGGCGGGCCGCTGCCGTTCTCGACCGAGCCGCCGCCGGCGCTCGCCGCGGTCCCGTTTCGGCAGCCGCTGCCGATCCCGCCAGTCCTCGACGGCGACCACATCCAGATCCCGATCCACGAGGCCGAGCAGCAGATCCTTCCCGGGCACAAGACCCGTCTATGGACCTTCGGCGGCAGCTTCCCGGGACCGACGATCCGCCGCCGCGCCGGCCACCGTACCCGCGTCACCTTCCACCACGAGCTGCCGGCGAAGGTGGGGGAGCTCTCGATCCACCTTCACGGTGGCCACAACGCGACCCAGTTCGACGGCTACCCCGGCGGGCTGACCAAGTACCAGCCGACCTCCTACTACTGCCAGATCCCCCGCGGTCTCTCGCCCCGCGCCTCCGGCAACGAGTTCCTACTCGAGCCCGGCGGGCGGAAAACCTACGTCTACGACCTGATGGAGGACGGCCATCCCGAACGTGCCGCCTTCCAGTGGTACCACGACCATCGCCTCGACCGCACCGCCCCGCACAGCTGGAAGGGTCTTGCCGGGATGTGGATCGTCGACGACGGGTACGACGAGGCGCTGCCGCTGCCGCGCGGCGACCGCGACCTGCCGCTGATGATCGCCGACCGCAGTTTCGACCACGCCAACCAGTTAACCGATCCCTTCACCAACCGGCGCCCACCCGACGACGGGATCCTCGGCGAGTGCGTTCTCGTCAACGGCGCCTTCATGCCCCACCACGCGGTCACGCCGCGTCGCTACCGGCTGCGGATCCTCAACGTCTCCTCCTTCCGCAGCTACAACCTGCAGCTCTCAAACGGCGCCCAGATGATCCAGATCGCCACCGAGAGCGGGCTGATGCCGAAGCCGATCCGCCGCCGCGAAATCCTCCTCGGCCCAGCCGAACGGGTCGAGGTGATCGTCGACTTCGCCGGCCAGGCGGGGGAGACGGTCGAGCTGCGCAGCAGCAAGCGCCACAGCGGCCGCAACCCCGCCGGCGCCCGCACCTACGGCGGCGCCCTGATGCAGTTCCGGGTCGGCACCAGCCGCCTTCCCGACCGCACCCGCGTCCCCCGTCACCTGCGGCCGCTGCCCGAGTGGACGCGCAAAGCCAAGCGCAGCCCCGACCACCGCTGGGCGATCACGATCGGCGGCTTCTTCAAAACCACCTGGCGGATCAACGGCCGCACCTTCAACCCCGCCTACGTCGAGGCGAAGCCGCGCCTCGGCAGCATCCAGACCTGGGAGTTCGTCAACAAGACGAACGTCGCCCACGTCATGCACCTGCACCACACCGACTGGTACCTGCTCGAGCGCAACGGCCGCCAACCGCCGCCCTGGGAAGACTGCCTCAAGGAGACCTTCTTCCTCTTCCCGGGCGAAAAGATCCTCGTCGCCGGCCGTTTCTCCGATTACACCGGGAAATTCGTCGTCCACTGCCACATGCTCGACCACGAGGATCACGGCCTGATGAGCCAGTTCCAGGTCGTGCGCAGCTGATCAATTTCGCGACGCGGTAAAGGAAACAGACGCGTTTGCCGATGCCTCCCACATGGCCTCTCCCCAAAATCGGGTAAGCATCAACCCGGCCGGCGGCTCCGAGCTGCGGGCGGCGGCGGCGCTGCTGATCGCCGGCGCCGGCCTCGTCGCCCTCTCGCTCCTGCTCCCGCACCCGAGCGGTGGCGACACCACCGCGCTGACACTGACCGCCGCGGCGATGGTGGCCGCCGGGCTGCTCTGCTCGCTCCTGATCGGCCGGATCCCCCGGGGCGCCGTCCACCTGCTGCTCGGCGGCATCGTCGCCACCACCGCGCTGCTGATCTTCGAGAGCGGGATCGCGGTCGGTCAGTACGGGACGATCTTCGTCTGGGCGACCCTGATCTCGTCCTACTACTTCCCGCGCCGCATCGCCGCCCTCCACCTCGCCTGGCTGCTGCTGGTCTACGGCGTCGTCCTGCTCGAGGTCGAAAGCACCGCCGGCTACTCGCCGCTTACCCGCTGGTTGTTCACCCTCGTCTCGCTCGGCGTCGTGATGTTGCTGACGACGGCAATCGTCGCCCGCCGGGCCCGCGCCGACCAGCGGGCTCGCCGCTTCTTCGATCTCTCGCGGGACATGCTCTGCACCGCCAACATGGACGGCTACTTCGTCGAGCTGAACGATGCCTGGGCGTACTACCTCGGCTACGACCGCGAGGAACTGCGGGCCGTCCCGTTCGTCGAGCGGGTCCACCCGGAGGACCGCGAGCGGACCGAAGCCGAGGCGGCGGGGCTCTTCGAAGGAGCGGAGACGCTGCAGTTCGAGAACCGCTACCGGGCCAAGGACGGCTCCTGGCACTGGCTGCGCTGGAGCTCGCAGCTCTCTCCCGACGAGTCGCTGATCTACGCCCGCGCCGCTGACGTCACCGAGCTGAAGCAGATCGAGGCCGAACGCGAGGAGCTGCTCGGCAAGGTGCAGGAGATGGCCGCCCACGACGCGCTCACCGGCCTGCCCAACCGCCGCACGCTCGAGGAGCAGCTGCCGCGGGAGATGGCCCGCTGCCGTCGTACCGACTCGCCGCTCTGTGTCGCGATCATCGACATCGACCACTTCAAGGCCTACAACGACACCCACGGCCATCTCGCCGGCGACGAGGTCCTGCGCGAGTGCGCCCGCGCCTGGGACGGCGCCCTGCGCGGCGAAGACACGATCGTCCGCTTCGGTGGCGAGGAGTTCCTGGTGCTGCTGCCGGGCACCGACCCCGATGAGGCGGCGGAGGTGGTCGAGCGGCTGCGGGAGCGGACCCCGATGGAGCAGACCTGCTCCGCCGGCCTCGCCTGCTGGGACTTCGTCGAGAGCGTCGACGACCTGCTCGGCCGTGCCGATGCAGCGCTCTACCTGGCCAAGGCCGGGGGCCGCGACCAGCTGGCCCTGGCCGGCGCGACCGCCTGATCGCCGCCGGCTCGCAATGATTCGGCGATGGGCCGGGACGAGCACGAACGCGCTGTGCGCTTTCGCACCGCTCGCCGCGACCCGGCGCTGACCGTCGTCGAGGGCTTCCACGCGCTCAAGCACGCGCTGCGCTTCGGCGCCGAGCTGGTCGAGGCGGTCGCGGTCGACCCGGACTCGCTGGAGGCGATGGCGGCCGACTTGGCGCCGGACCTGAAGGGACGGCTCGCCGGCCGGGTCGAGCCCGTCGACAAGGAGACGCTCGCCGACCTGGTGCCGCTGGTCCCGCACACCGGCGTCGCCGCAATCGCCCGGCGGCCGGGGGTCGACGTGCCCGCCGCTCTCGCCGACCCGGCCCCGGCCCCTGTCGTCCTGCTCGAGGATCCGCGCAACATGGGCAACATCGGCGCCTGCATCCGCGTCTCGGCGGCCGCGGGCGCCGCCGCGGTGATCGCCCGCGGCGAGAACGACCCCTGGCACCCCGACGCTGTTCGCGGCGCCGCCGGCCTGCAGTTCGCGCTCCCGGTCGCCAAGGTCGAGACGCTGCCGCCGAGCGAGCGGCCGCTGCTGGCGATCGACCCCGAGGGGGAGGAGCTGGTGCCGGGGCTGGTGCCGCCGCGGGCGATCCTCGCCTTCGGCACCGAGCGCCATGGGCTCAGCGGCGAGGTCCTCGAGCGCGCCGACGGACGGGTGGCGATCCCGATGCGCGAGGGGGTCTCCAGCCTCAACCTCGCCACCTCGGTCGCGATCGTCCTCTTCTTCATGAGGCTGACTACGGATAGCGCCGGCAGGAGAGGCGCTTAGCTTCCGGAATTACATAAGGTCCCCTTAGCGCGAATTCTCGCGTACCCCAGTCTCCAACCGAAAGGAGCGCAATGCCGCTCGCCGACATCAGCTTCGGGGAAATTCTCCTCGTAGCGCTGGAGGTTTTCTTCTTCGTCATCTGGATCTGGATCCTGATCACGATCCTCTCCGACCTCTTCCGCGATCACGAGCTTTCTGGCTGGGCGAAGGCGGCCTGGGTGCTCTTCCTCGTCTTCATCCCCTTCCTCACCGCCCTGATCTACCTGATCGCCCGCGGCGAGGGAATGCGCGACCGCACGATCAAAGCCCAAGCCGACGCCAAAAAGCACTTCGACGAATACGTCCGCGAGCAGGCCTCATCCGTCTCACCGGCCGAGGAACTGCACAAGCTCGCCGAACTCAAAGACAAAGGCGCGCTCAGCCAGGCGGAGTTCGACCAGGCGAAGGCCAAACTGCTGTCCTAAGCCAAAGTTTCAAAAAGAAGTTTATTTCTGCAAGTTCCGATAAGCTGTCTGCGTGAACAAGCGTGACCGCGAACGGACCCTGCAGAACATCGCTCGACTCAGGCGGGTCGAGCGAAGCAATCCCAGCCCCGAAATTGCTGCGGTTCGAGAAGACCTTGAATCGCAGCTAGGGGGCACCGTGCCGCGGACCTCCGCGGCACGGTTGCTTGGGGTTAGCCACACGGCTCTGAACCACTGGATCGCCTCCGGCGATATACCCGTGGTCCTCTCGAAGCAGGGACGCAAGGAGGTTCCGATCTCCTTTCTGATCACGCTGCAGGAGCAAGTGGCAGAGCAGCGCAGTTCCAGCTCTCGCAAACTGCACACGCTCGAGCCGATCATGGCCGAGGCACGGCAGCGTGCGGAGCGGCTGCGCCCGCCGGTTCCGGCTGCAGGCTCCTCCCAGCCTCATCGTGCCGCCGAGCTTCGCGGCCTCGCCTACCATCGGGCGCTGGCTCCGCGGCTGCGCCGGCCGATGGTTGACGAAGCGCAACGGAAGCTCCAGCGGTGGCAACAGGAGGGAAAAGTCGACCCCCAGCATGCCCAGGCCTGGGAAGAGGTATTCGCCCAGCCGATGCCGGCGATACGCAAGGCCATCAGCGCGGACGACGAGCGGGGCCGCGACCTTCGCCAGAGCTCTCCGCTTGCGGGGCTGTTGAGCGAGCCGGAGCGCCGCAAGGCCCTGCGGCTGTCGTAGGGCCCCATGCAAAGGGACGAGCTCGAGCACATCGTCGCTGCGGCGGCTGACGTCTCGGGCGAGCGAGAGATCGTCGTCATCGGCAGCCAAGCGATCCTCGGCAGCTACCCAGATCCGCCGCAGTCGATGCTCTTCTCCGTCGAGGCAGACGTCTACCCGCGGAACGATCCGGCGAGGGCAGAGGAAATCGACGGCAGCCTCGGCGACGGCTCCTACTTCCACGGCACCTTCGGGTACTACGCCCACGGGGTCGGACCGGAGACCGCTGTAGTGCCGGCGGGGTGGGAGGAGCGGCTGGTCAGGATTGAGATCCAGCCCCGGGTGGGGCGGGCAGAGGGAGCGATCGCACTCTGTTTAGAGCCTCACGACCTCGTCTTGGCTAAGTGCGTCGCGGGACGAGAACGCGACTGGGAGTTCGCCCGTGCCGCGATCGCCGCCGATCTGGTTGAGATCGACGAGTTGCTTGCCCGGATTCCCGACCTGCCCCGCCCAGATGCCGATCGAGACCACCTCCGCAACATGCTCCTAGGGCTGATCGCGCAGCTTGAAAAGCACGGTATCGGTGCCTGAACTCCTGCAAATGTCGCTATTTGCAAGGGAAGTTGCGCGTTATCGACCACCTGTAGTCCCTTCAAGGCCCTCCGCTAGCCTGCGCCGCCGTGCAGTTCAGCTCCTCTACGAGCACGGTTAGGCGCCGTGCCCTGGTATTTCTCGCGCTGCTTCTCGCAGGGCTCTGCGCCCTTGCCGGTTCCTGGGCGGGGAGCGCGCCGGCAAAGACGCCGCAGGAAAAGCTGGAAGCGACGCGCGACAAGCTCGAGGGGGTGCGGGAAGATTCGAGCGCGCTGGCGGAAACGATCGCCGAACAGAACCAGGCGATCGACGCGAAGCTGGGCGAAGTCTCGCGGCTGCGCTCCGAACAGGAAGCGATCGAGGCCGAACTGGCCGAAAAGCAGGCGCAGCTCGACCGCGCGACCGCGGCGCTGGAAGCCGAAGAAGCGCACCTGGAACGGGTGCGGGTGAAGCTGAAGCGGGCGCTCGGCGTCCTCAGTGGCCGCGTCGTCGCGATCTACGAGGCCGGCTCGCCGGACCTGCTGAACGCGATCCTCGAATCCGAAGACTGGTCGGAGATGGCGGCGCAGACCGAATACGTGCGTCAGATCCAGGACTACGACGACGCCGTAGTCGATCGGGTGAAGACGCTCCGCAACGAAGTCCGCTCGGCCGTCGACAAGCTCGACAAGCAGCGGGCCGAAATCGAAGAAGTGCGCGACGCGATCGCCGCCCAGGAGCGCGCCGTCAGCGCCGCCCGCAAGGAAGCGAAGGCCGGCTGGCTGGAACTGAAGGCGGCGCAGGCGCAGCGGCAGGAAGACCTCGAAGCGCTCGAATCACGCGAAGGCGCGCTCTCCAGCAACCTCGCCTCGATCTCCGAACAGGTCGCGGCCGAAGGCGGCGACGCGACCACCGGTCTGATGCCGGCGCCGCTCAACCCCGGCCAGGAAGCGCAGGTCTTGAGCGAAAGCGAAGCGAGCGCCCCGGCCTCGGCGCCGGCCGCGGTGCAGGAAGTGATCTCGGCCAGCAACGCGATCGCCACCACGCCCTACATCTGGGGCGGCGGCCACGGCTCCTTCGAATCCGAAGGCTACGACTGCTCGGGCGCGGTCTCCTACGCCCTCCACGGCGGCGGCTTCCTCGAAAGCCCGCTCGACTCGACCGGCCTCGAGACCTGGGGGGAACCCGGGCCCGGCCAGTGGATCACCGTCTACGCCAACTCCGGCCACGCCTGGATGGTCGTCGCCGGCATCGCCTTCGACACCGTCGGCGGCCCCGGCCCGCGCTGGCACGACCCCTGGGTCGACTCACCCGAAGGCTTTGTGGCGCGGCACCCCGCCGGCTACTGAGCGCACCTGACCGGCGCATATCGGCGTCCTCGGTCGCTTGTGTGCAGAGCACACGGCGCTCCCTGCGTCCTTGATCTGCTTGGTCAGGCGCACTCAGAAACGCTTCTAGAGACGATTGACACAAGCGTTCCCGGGTATCTGGAGGGGGTCTGGGGAGGGATGTCCACAGGTTCCTAGGGAAGGAGTCGTCATGGAGTCAGCATCCGTCTCACGGCACGAGGTCCCGGGCCGCGAGCTGGCAGGCCGCGCGCCGCGACGCGAACCCGCCGCCGAAACCACCGCCGGCTGGAAACCGGCCGATCCCGGGCCGCTCGGGCTGGCGGCCTTCGCGCTCACCACCTTCGTGCTCAGCATGTTCAACGCCAACCTGGTCAGCCACGCCGGTGAGCCGGTGGTCCTGGGACTGGCCCTTGCCTATGGCGGGATCGCCCAGCTGCTTGCCGGCATGTGGGAGTTCCGCACCGGCAACACCTTCGGCGCCGTCGCCTTTACCTCGTTCGGGGCCTTCTGGATCTCGTTCTGGGCGCTGGTGACCTTCTTCGCCGACAGCATCCCGGCCGAACACCTCGGCCCCTCGCTCGGGCTCTACCTGATCGCCTGGGGCATCTTCACCACCTACATGTTCGTCGCCTCGTTGCGGACGACGGCGGCGAGCGCGCTGGTCTTCGCGCTGCTGGCAGCGACGTTCTTCCTGCTCGGGATCGGCAACGCCAACGAAAGCGAAGGTCTGATCGAAGTCGGTGGCTTCTTCGGCATTGCCACCGCAGCGGCTGCTTGGTATGCATCCTTTGCAGCGGTGGTCAACTCGACCTTCGGGCGGACGGTGATGCCGGTCAAGCCGCTGAACGAGCCGAGGAGCAGCGAACCGGCGAGGGACTGACGGACAAACGGGAGGAGCAAGCGGATGGCAGTCGAGCAAGGAGAGACGCCGCTCGAGCAGGAACTCGACGCGATGCTGGAGATCGAGAAGTTCGAGCCGCCGGAGGAGTTCCGGGCGGCGGCCCGTTGGAGCGACCCGAAGATCTACGAGGAAGCGGCCGCCGACCCGGTCGCCTGGTGGACGGCGCAGGCGAAGGAGCTGCTCGACTGGGACACCGAGCCAAGCGAGGGCCTCGATGACTCCAACCCGCCCTTCTACAAGTGGTTCGCCGACGGCAAGTTGAACGCCTCGGCCCAGTGCCTCGACCGCCACGTCGAGGCCGGCATCGGCGACCGCGTCGCCTACCACTGGCGCGGCGAGGAGGGGGAGGAGCGCGATGTCACCTACGCCGATCTCCACCGCGACGTCCAGCGCTTCGCCAACGCGCTCAAGGACCTCGGGGTGGAGAAGGGTGACGTGGTCGGGATCTATCTTCCGATGATCCCCGAGGTCGTTGTCGCGATGCTCGCCTGCGCCCGGATCGGCGCGCCGCACAACGTCGTCTTCGGGGGCTTCAGCGCCGAGTCGGTGGCCGAGCGGATGGAGTTCAGCCAGGCGAAGGCGCTGGTCACCGTTGACGGTGCCCGCCGCAAGGGCAAGACGGCGCCGATCAAGCCGCAGGTCGACGATCACCTCGGCGGGATCGACTCGCTGGAGAAGATCGTCGTCATCCGCCACACCGGCATCGAGGTGCCGATGACCGACGGCCGCGACGTCTTCTACGACGAGGTGATGGAGCAGGCCGACCCCGAGTGTCCGGCCGAGCCGATGGACGCCGAGCACCCGCTCTACATCCTCTACACCTCCGGCTCGACCGCGAAGCCGAAGGGGATCCTCCACACCACCGGCGGCTACATGACCGGCGTCACCGCCACCCACCGCTACGTCTTCGACTTGAAGCCCGAGGAGGACGTCTACTGGTGCGCGGCCGACGTCGGCTGGGTCACCGGCCACTCCTACATCGTCTACGGCCCGCTCTCCAACGGCGCCACCAGCGTGATGTGGGAGGGGGCACCGGACTACCCGCACAAAGGGATCTGGTGGGAGCTGGTCGAGCGCTACAAGGCGACGATCCTCTACGCGGCGCCGACGGCGATTCGCACCTTCATCAAATGGGGCGCCGAGATCCCGGCCGAACACGACCTCTCCTCGCTGCGCCTGCTCGGCTCGGTCGGTGAGCCGATCAACCCGAAGGCCTGGCTCTGGTACCGGCAGGTGATCGGCGGCGGCAACTGCCCGATCGTCGATACCTGGTGGCAGACGGAGACCGGGGCGATCATGATCAGCCCGCTGCCGGGGATCACCGCGACCAAGCCGGGTTCGGCGACGACGCCGTTCCCGGGGGTCGAGGCGCAGGTGGTCGACGAGTCGGAGGGCAAGCCGGTGTCCGAAGGGCAGGGCCTGCTGGTGCTGGAGAGTCCCTGGCCCTCGATGCTGCGCGGCCTCTACAAGGAGGACGATCGCTTCATCGAGACCTACTTCTCCCGCTTCGGGAAGGAGCGCTACCTGGTCGGCGACGCCGCCCGCCGCGACTCCGACGGCTACTTCTGGGTGATCGGCCGCATCGACGACGTCGTCAACGTCTCCGGCCACCGGCTCTCGACCGCCGAGGTCGAGTCGGCGATCGTCGCCCACCCTGACGTCGCCGAGGCGGCGGTGATCGGCGAAACCGACGAGGACACCGGCCAGGCGATCTGCGCCTTCGTCACCGTCCGCGGCGGCATCTCCGAGGACGACGAGCTGGTCGCCGGCATCCGCGAAACCGTCGCCGAGCACATCGGCAAATTCGCCCGCCCGAAGCGGATCGTCTGGGCCGCGGACCTGCCCAAGACCCGCTCCGGCAAGATCATGCGCCGCCTCCTCCGCGACATCGCCGAGGGCCGCGCCCTCGGTGACGTGACGACGCTGAAAGACCCCGACGTGATGAAGGAACTCGAGGGCAAGATCGCCGAGGAGCAAGCGAAGGAGGCCTAGCTTCGCTCGCGCGTCGCGATCCGCTCGATTGCGACCGAGAGCGCTTGCAGCTGTTCCTGGACGCTGTGCAGTTCGCGCAGCGCCAGGGCCTCGGCGCTGAGTTTCTCTTCTTCCAGCTCTTCCTCGATTTCGGCGATTTCGGGGGCGAGGAAGCGTTGGGCGAAGGCGCCGGTGAGGAGGGCGACGAAGCCGATCCCGATGATCAGGACGAGCACGGTGACGACCTCGCCGCCGGTCGTTTCCGGGTAGATGTTGGAGCCGAGCGTGGTCATCGTCGTCGCCGCCCAGTAGATCCCGTCCCAGGTGTCGAGGTGCTGCTGGTGCTCGAAGGCGACGAAGACGCTGCCGCCGCCGACGATCGTCAGCACGGTCAGCAGCAGCGAGTAGCGCAGACCCTCGAGCGAGAAGACCTCGCGCGAGAGCTGGGCCAGGCGCAGGAGGCGGAGCAGCCGCAGCAGGCGCAGGACCCGCAGGCTCTGCAGGCCCGCCGGCAGCACCGGCGGCGTCACCACGACGATGATCACGTCGAGAGGGTGCCGCTTGACCCAGGCCCAGCGGTTCGGGACCACGGCGAGCATGATCACCAGCTCGACCACGAAGGCGATCCAGGTCACCCAGTTCAGCACCACCGCGACCGTCTCCAGCGTCCCGCCCGGTTTCGACTCATATATCGCCACCGTCGGCAGCGTCAACGCCGCCGCGATCAGCATCGGCGTGTTCAGCCGTTCCCGCCACTTGATCGCCCGCGCGTCCATCACGCCGCCGTTGGAGGCAACGGCAGGCGCGGCGGCGGCAGAGGCATCGCGGTCCACCGCGACTGATTCGACGCCGGGACCTAGACCCCTAGAAACGACAAGACCCGCCGCGAGGCGGGTCGAGTCTGGTGAAGCGGGGAACCACCCCGCACGTGACTGATACCCAGCACTCAATCTAGCACTGGCAGCCCCGTCGACTCAACCGCCTGCGACGTATTCAGCCGTGTCGCGCGGCCTGGACCAGCGCTGGTCCAGGCTCGACTACAGCGGAGGGGACGAAGGTCTTCTTCGCGACCGAGACGGTGATCGGACCGACGCTCGGATCGCCGCTGGGGAGGATGTCGAAGCTGCCGGTGATCCCGTTCTGGATCGAGGTTGAGCGGACGGCTTCGATCGTGCCGCTGCGGGTCTTGCCTTTGCCGATCGCGCCGAGGACGACTTCGGCGGCCTGGCCCGCGTAGGGCGCATACAGTTCGACCGGGCCTTTGAGCTCGATTTCGAGTTCGCCGACCAGCTTCTTGCCCTGGCCGGTGAGGTTCTGCGGCACCTGTCCGGGGACGCTCGCGAACATGCCCTTCGCCGCCTTGCCGGCGAGGTCGATCGTCGACTGCTGGGCGAAGCCGTCGGGCGCGAGCAGCTTGACCTTGCTGTTGGCGCCGAGGACGGCGACCTTGTCCTTGATCAGGCGGCCACCGTTCTCCTCGGTGAGGCCGGCGAGGAGGACGGCGCCAGGGTTGCTCTTGGCAACGGTCTTCATCAGCCCGCGGTAGCTCTTCGCCTTCACGTTCCAGGCCTTGAAGCCGACGACCTTGATCCCCAGCTTGTGGGCGGCGCCGCGGAAGGTCTTCGCCTGGCCGAGGCTGGTCGGGTCCTTGCCGGCGTAGAGGATGTACGCCCTCTTCACCCCCTGCTTCTTGGCGAAGCTGGCGAGGCCGGCGCCCTGGTAGGCGTCGTTCGGCACTACCCGCGCGTAGTTGCGGACCCCGGGGTAGAGGCTCCCCGGCTGCCCCTGTGGGCAGCTCGGACTCGACTGGGTGAGGCAGATCAGGGTGTTGCCCGGCGAGACCATCGCCACGCCGCCGCCGGGCGCGTTGCTGAGGATCGGGATCATCGCTTCGGCGCAGCCCGAGTTGTAGGTGCCGATGACGGCGAGGACGCTCGGGTCGGCGGCGTAGGCATTGCCGTTGGCCTGGCACTGCTGCACCGTCCAGAGGCCGGTCTTCGCGCTGGAGTCGTCGCAGGCCTGGAAGCCGACTTTGACCCCGCTCGCCTGCCAGTTGGCGCCTTCGAGAACAAGGCGGATCGCGTCGTTCATCTGCAGCGAGCGCTGCTGCGAGTCCCCCTGCAGCGGCAGGTCGGAGACGATCAGCGCCTCGGGCTGTCCTTTGCCGCCGTACTGGATCTGGCCGCAGGCAGGTGAGGCGACGGCGGTGGCGTTCGGAGAGGCGGCGCGGCTGTGGTCGCTGAGGGCGAAGATCGCGATCGCAGCGAGCAGAAGCGCGGCGACCGCGAGGTTGGGGAGGCGGAGCGACACTGCGTACACCCTAACCCGCGCCTCGGCGGGTTCAAGCCCGCCCGCGGCCGGGGAGGCGTCAGCCAGCTTCCTCGGCGGTCGCCGGTTCCGCCCCCAGTTCCACGTGCGCCTTGCTGTCGGCACTGCGGATCAGGAAGAGGGTGGCGAGGAGGCCGAGGATCGCGAAGCCGGCGCCAACCAGGAAGGCGGTGCTGAAGCCTTCGGTGAGCACGGCGGGGTCCTGGGAGTCGCCGATCGTCGAGTTGGCGATCGCGGCGAGGACGGCAAGTCCGAGGGCGCCGCCGACCTGCTGGGAGGTGTTGATCAGGCCGCTGGCTAGGCCCTGCTCGCGGTCTTCGACACCGGAGACGGCGGCGATCGTGACCGGGACGAAGGCGAAGCCGAGGCCGACCGCGGCAAACAGGGAGGGGCCGAGGATGTCGGCGAGGAAGCTGCCTTCAGTCGAGATCTGGGAGAACCAGAGCAGGCCGACGGCGATCAGGACCATGCCGGCGGCGAGGATCGGCTTGAAGCCGACTTTGGTGACCAGGGTCGAGGCGACGCCCGCCGAGAGCATGATCGCGATCGCCAGCGGCAGGTAGGAGAGGCCGGCCTTGATCGCGCTGTAGCCGAGCACCTGCTGCATGTAGAGGCTGATGAAGAAAAACATCGAGAAGAGCGAGGCGCCGACGAGGATGCCGACGACGTTGGCGCCGGTGATCGTGCGGATGCGGAAGATCGAGAAGGGGACGAGCGGGGCGCGGGAACGCCGCTCGATCGCAACGAAGGAGATCAGCAGGATCGCCGCCAAGGCGAGGACGCCGATCGTCTGGGCCGAGCCCCAGCCGGCGTCTTCGGCGTCGAGCAGGGCGAAGACGAGGGCGGAGAGCCCGAGGGTGATCGTGGCCGCGCCGGCGACGTCGAAGGTCCGCACCTCCTGCTCGGCGCGGGACTCGACGATCAGCCGCGGCGCCAGCATCGCCGCGCCGATCCCGATCGGCACGTTCACCCAGAGCACCCACTCCCAGCCCAGGTATTCGGTCAGCACGCCGCCGAGGAGGACGCCGGCGGCGCCGCCGGAGCCGGCGACCGCGCCCCAGATCCCCAGCGCTTTGTTTCGCTCGGCGCCGTCTTTGAAGGTGGTGGCGACGATCGAGAGGGCGGCGGGGGAGAGGATCGCGGCGCCGAGGCCCTGGACGGCGCGGGCGACGATCAGCTGCCCGGAGTTGGTCGCCAGCCCGCCCGCCAGCGAGGCGAGGGCGAAGAGCACGAGCCCGAACATGAAGATCCGCCGCCGCCCGAGCAGGTCGGCGAGGCGGCCGCCGAGCAGGAGGAAGCCGCCGAAGGTCAGTACGTAGGCGTTGACGACCCAGGGCAGGCTGCTCTCCGAGAAGTTGAGCGCGTCGCCGATCGTCGGCAGGGCGACGTTGACGATCGAGGCATCGAGGACGACGACGAACTGGGCGGTGCAGAGCAGGGCAAGCGCGATCCAGCGCTTGTCGCGGGCCTCGGCGGGGTCGGTCATCGAGCGATCTCCATCGCCCGCGGAGGATTTCACACGGGCCTCCTCGGCTCTTCTCGAATCGTGCGGAATTAGGCGCTGAGGAATTCGGCGAACAGGCGCTCGACCGTCTCCGGCGCGTCCGCGAACGGCCAGTGGCCACTGGCCGGGAGCACATGGACCTCGGCTGCCGGGAACGCTTCGCGCTGCCGCTCCGCATAGGAGAAGGGCAGGTAGGCGTCGTGCTCGCCCCAGATCACCAGCGCCGGGACGTCGCGTCCCGCGAACACCTGCACTAGCGCCGCCGACATCCCGCCGGGATCGTCGGTCGCCCGGTAGAGCGCCAGCACCGCCTTGCGGGTGCGGCGGTCGTAGTGGTCGTACATCGCGTCGACGAACTCGCGCGGCAGCCCACGGGGCTCGTTGCGGTTGAGCAGGAAGCGGAAGGCGGGCCGGGTCGCGGTCGCCTGCAGGAGCTCACCGAGAACCGGCGTGCGCCAGATCCGGGCGAGGCTGTGCCAGCGGTAGCCGGGGAGGACGCCGGTGTCGATCAGGGTCATGCTGGCGATCGCATCGGGATGTGCCGCCGCCCAGTAGAGCCCGATCGGACCGCCGAAGTCGTGGAGGACGAGGTGCACTCGCTCGACGCCGAGCTCCGTCAGCGCCGCGTCGACGAAGCCGGCGTAGCCGGGGACGTCGTGCTCGAAACCCTCCGGGGCGATCGTCTCGCCGAAGTCCGGCAGGTCGAAGGCGACCGCGCGTTTGCCGGCGCTGGCCGCGGCGCCGGCCATCCCGACCCAGTCGTCGGCCGAGCCGGGGTTGCCGTGGAGGAAGACGACCGCCTCGCTCGCCTCCACCGGACCCACCTGCAGGAGACGGGTCCGGGTGCCGCCGGCGAGCAGGCTGCCGCGTTGGATCGGGGAGGGGGCAGCGGTGCTCATCGGGCCAGGGCGTGGCGGGCGTTAACCGCGAGCGCCCGCGGCACCGCCCGCGGCAGCATCTGCTGCGGCCGGATCTGACGGGTTGCGAACTGCTCGAGGATGCTGGCCGTCTTCTCGTCGCGGGTCGCGGCCGAGAAGAGCAGCCGCTCCGCCGGGTTGAAGCGACGGCCGGTGGAGTAGTCGTGGATGAAGAACGAGTGGCCCTTCAGCTCCTGGGCGTGGCGACGGCGGTACCGCTCCAGCCCCTGCTCCAGCGACTCGTCCCCCTGCAGCGCCGGCTCGACGCTTTCGCGCAGCCACTCGGCCGACTGGAAGGCCCAGCCGCAGCCAACCCCGAAGAGCGGGTCGGCCGCCAGGGCGGCATCGCCGACCAGCGCCAGGCCGGCCGCCGTCGGCCGCCGCAGCCGGCTGGTCATGTCGATCTTGCCGAACACGGTGCCAACGGCTTGGCCCGCGCGGATCGGCGGCGGGTCGGGGGCGAGGGAGAGGAAGTCGACGAGGGCGCCCTCGGGGTCGCGCTTGAATTCGGGCAGCCGCTCCTTGGTCGGCATCGCTGCGTAGAAGGTGAGGCCCTCGTCGGTGGGGAAGGCCGCCGCCCACTGCGGGTCCATGAACCAGATCGCCGCATCGGGCGCCTGGGGAGGAGTGGCGCCCTCGAAGTAGCCGCCGTAGGCGAAGCGGGCGTTCTCGAATTTCTTCACCGGCACCTCGGCCCACTCGGCGATCCGCGAGTCGCGTCCGTCGGCGCCGATCGTCAGCCGGCCGCGCAGCTTGCGCTCCGTCCCTTGCGGGTTGCGGACGGCGACGCCGGCGAAGCTGCCTTCCTCGCGCAGCAGCCGCTCCGCGCTCCAGCCGAGCAGCATCTCGACTCCGGGAGTCTCGGCCGCGGTGCTCCGGACCAGCGGGTCGAGCACCTCGCGGCGGAGGTTGATGCCGCGGGCGCCCCCGTCCGGCGGCGGCGTGATCCAGCCCCAGCGGGTCCAGCTGTGGACGCGGGGCCGAGTCGCCCCGGCGGCCTCGATCGGCCCGAGAAGATCGAGCCGCTCGATCGCCGGCACGCCCGAGGCCTGGATGAAGTGAGAGCAGGTGCGCTTGTAGGCGGCGGGGTCGGGCTGCTTCTCGACCACCGCGACCTTGAGTCCGGCGCGTCCGAGCCCGATCGCGGTGGCGCAGCCGGCGAGACTGGCACCGACGATGACCGCGTCGTACGCCGGACTGTCGCTGATGATGGGGGAGTGGGAGTCGGTGCTGGGCATCGTGGGCCTCCAACCTGTCGCCTTAACCGTTCGTCCCGTACTATACGTCTCGAATCATGAAAAGCAACCCCAAAGTGATCAAGCTCACGGGCAACTCCTACGCGGTGCTGGCGCTGCTGGAGGAGTTCGGCGACCTCACCTCCTACGAGATCAAGGGGGCGATGGAGAAATCGATCCAGAACTTCTGGCCCGTCCCTCATACGACCGCCTACGAGGAGCCCGCCCGGCTCGCCGCCGCCGGCTACCTCTCTGCCCGCCAAGAGGAGGGGGGGCGAAGGCGGCGCATCTACTCGGTGACCGAGCAGGGGCGCGAGGCGCTCGCTGAATGGGCTGCCGACCCAATCGCGGCACCGCCGCAGCTGCGCGAGGAGGCAATGCTGAAAGTCTTCGCCGGCGGCGATCCCGCCCGCTTGGTCGAGTCGCGGATCTCCTGGCACCGGGCGAAGCTCGAGGAGCTGCGCGGATACCTGGCGTTGGTCCGGGCGAGCGAGGGCTACGAAGGTTCCCAGCGCACGCTGTACGCCGGCATCGCCTACGAGGAGAAGATGCTGGAGCTACTCGAATCCGTCGCGGCGGCGACCGGCTCCGACTAGGCCCGCGACCCGGTCGGTCAGGCCGCGACCGCCTGCGGCTCCCATCTGAAGCGGCGGCTGGCGAGGCGGATGCCGATCAGGGCCCAGATCGCCAGCGCGGCGACGTTGCCGAGTTCGAGGCCGCTGCCCCCGGTGCCGGGGGCGAGCGTGGTCTGCAGGCCGAGCGCCAGGTGGTAGAGCGGAAAGAGCTTGCCGACGGATTCCAGCCACTGCGGCAGCTGATCGACCGGGATCCAGACGCCGGAGATGAAGGAGAGGATCACGACCGAGAAGGGAGCGACGGTCGACGCCGCGTCGGGCGTGGGGGTGAAGGAGCTGAGGGCGATCCCCAGCGAGCAGAGCGTCGCCGTGCCGAGCAACAGGTAGAGGAGGAAGGCTGGAAAGGTCGAGGCCGGGATGGGGACGCCGTAGGCGACGGCGCCGATCGCCAGCAGAATCGCGGCCATCGCCAGGGCTTGGGCCTCGGCGCGGGCGATCTGGCCGGCGATGAAGGTCCAGGGCGGCATCGGCGTGCCGCGGTAGCGCTTTAGCTGCCCGTTCTCGCGCTGGGTAGTCAGCGAGACCGCAAGGGTGGTGAAGGTCGAGAGGGCGGCGGCGTAGGCGATGATTCCGGCGGTGAAGTAGGCCTCGGCGCCGAGCTTGACGTCGCTCGGCAGGGTCGTGGTTTCGTTGCCGCCGGCGCTGAAGATCGAGTTGAAGAGGACGAGGAGGACGACCGGGAAGGCGATCGTGAAGATGATCGTCCGCGGGGTCCGAAGGGCGACGAGGATGGCCATGCGCGCCTGGGCGAAGACGATGCCGCGGTCGCTCACGGCTGCTCCCGGGTGAGCTCGAGGAAGACGTCCTCGAGGTTGGGCCGGCGCACTTCGAGTGCCTGCAGCTCGGCGCCGCGCCGCTCGGCGAAGGCGAGCAGGCGGTAGAGGTCCCGCTGCGGGTCGGTGCTCTCGACTTCAACCTGGGTGCCGGCAGCGGCAACGGCGCCGGCGAGGGTCGAGCGCACGTCCTCGATGGTGAGTTTGCCGTCGAGCTCGAAGGCAATCACGGTGCTGCGTCCGATCGTCCCCGCGATCTCCTCGGTGTTGCCTTGGGCGACGATGCGGCCGCTTCGCAGGATCGCCACCCGGTCGGCGAGGTGCTGGGCCTCGTCCATGTAGTGGGTGGTGAGGAAGACCGTCTTGCCGAGCGCCTTCAGGCCCTCGATCATGTTCCAGGCCTCGCGTCTCGCGCCTGGGTCGAAGCCGGTAGTCGGCTCGTCGAGGAAGATCAGGTCGGGGTCGCCGACGATCCCAAGGGCGACGTCGGCGCGCCGTTTCTGGCCGCCGGAGAGGCTGCCGATGCGAGCGTCGCTCTTCTCGCCGAGGCCGACCAGCTCGATCGTCTCCTCGACCTGGCGCGGGTTCGAGTAAAAGCGGGCGAAGAGGGAGACGGCCTCGCGGACCGTGCAGAGCGGATCGAGCTCGCACTCCTGGAGGACGAGGCCGACGCGCTCGCGCCAAGCCCGGGTCGGCGCCTCGGGGTCGACCCCGAGGACCGAAACCTCGCCACCGCTGCGCTCGCGGTAGCCCTCGAGGATCTCGATCGTGGTCGTCTTGCCGGCGCCGTTGGGCCCGAGAAAGCCGAACACCTCGCCGGCGGCAACCTCGAAGTCGACTCCGGCCACGGCCTCGTTCTCCCCATAGGCCTTGCGCAGCCCGCGGACGCTGATCGCGACCTCGCTCATCGCCTCGACGCTATGAGGGAGAGGTTAAGCGGGCCTAAGGGCCAAACTAGTTTGCTAAACTAATTATCGAGGCTAACTAATGGACGAGAAACTCGACATCCCCCTTAGCGAGCGCGCCGCGCACCTGCGCACGGCGATCGTCCGCACCGCCAGGCGGCTGCGCCAGGAGGCGGCGGCGGAGACCACCGGCCTCACTCCGACCTCAGTTGCGGCGCTGGCGACGATCGAGCGCCACGGGCCGATGACCCCGAGCGAGATCGCCGAGATCGAGCGGGTCAAGCGGCCGACGATCACCCGCACGCTCGGCTGCCTGGAACGGGAGGGACTGATCGACCGCTCGCAGGACCCGACTGACAAGCGCAGCGCCCTGGTCAGCGTCAATGGCGCCGGCCGCGAGCGGCTGCGGCGGCTGCGCAAGCGCAAGAACGCCTACCTGGCGCGCCGCATGCGCGACCTCTCCGACGAGGAAGTGGAGACGCTCGAGCGGGCGGCGGAAATCCTCGAGCGGATGCGGGAGGGCGAGCAGCTTTGACGGCTGCGATCCGCCACTCGTTCAACTCGCTGGAGGTCCCCAACTACCGCCGCTACTTCCTCGGCCAGCTGATCTCCCTTTCCGGGACTTGGATGCAGACGGTCGCCGCGATCTGGGTCATCCTCAGCCTCACCGGCAGCGGCGTCGCCGTCGGTCTCACCACCGCGCTGCAGTTCCTGCCGATGCTGCTGATCGGCGCCTGGGGCGGCCTACTCGCCGATCGGATCCCAAAGCGGCGGCTGCTGATCACGACCCAGGCGCTGATGGCGATCCCCGCCGTCGGCCTCTTCGCCGTCACCGCCGCCGGCGTGGTCACGCCCTGGATGGTCTACCTTGCCGTCTTCGCGATGGGCACTGTCAACGCGGTCGATAACCCGACCCGGCAGAGCTTCGTGATCGAGATGGTCGGCGCCGACCGCGTCGTCAACGCGGTCAGCCTCAACAGCGTCATCGTCCAGGCGGCGCGGATCGTCGGCCCGGCCGTGGCCGGGATCCTGATCGCGACCGTCGGCGTTGTCCCCTGCTTCGCCCTCAACGCCCTCACCTTCCTGGCGATGATCCTGGCGCTCTGGCGGATGGACCCGAACCGCCTCCACGCCGCCCCGCCCGCAAAGCACGAGCCGGGGGCGATCCGCGCCGGCCTGCGCTACGTCCGCCACACGCCCGAGCTGCTGGTGCCGCTGGCGCTGATGGCCCTGGTCGGCACGCTCGGCTTCAACTTCCAGGTGGTGCTGCCGCTGCTCGCCAAGTTCAGCTTCGAATCCGGTGCGATGACCTACGCCGCCTTGGTCTCGGCGATGGCTGTCGGCTCGATCGTCGGCGCCCTCGTCAACGGCCACCGCGGCCGCACCGGCCCCCGCCTGATCGCCGCCGGCTCCCTCGCCTTCGGCGTCGCCGCCCTGCTCTCGGCCCTGATGCCGACCCTGGCCTTTGAGATCCCCGCCCTGATGCTCCTCGGCGCCGCCTCGGTCACCTTCGCCGCCACCATCAACTCCACCCTCCAGCTGGCGGTCTCGCCGGAGATGCGAGGTCGCGTAATGGCCCTCTACAGCGTTGTCTTCCTCGGCAGCACCCCGATCGGCGGCCCCCTCGCCGGCTGGCTCGCCCAGTCCTACGACCCCCGGGTCGCTCTCCTCCTGGCGGCAGCCTCAGGCCTCTTCGCCGCCTGGGCGGCCCGCTTCTACTTCAACCGCTTCGAGATCCAGACCCGCGAACACGCCATAGCGTAAGGAGGGGTCCGGGACCCCGAGCCCTCAGCAAACATCCTGCTCAACGACTGTCTATCCACGAGTCCGCTCAGGGGTGAGCGAGCGGCAAGGTCAAGAATCTCCCACCGCGGATCATCGGGCATGCTTTACATCGCAGGATCTTCCGCCGTCGTCGGGAACGCCGAGACGGAAGCGCGTTCGACTACAAAGGAGAGGCAAGGATGAGAAGCAGAATGGTTCCGGTCTTGGTCGGGGCGCTTGCAATGGGACTGATCGTCGTCGGGGCGGGAGCTGCCGCAGGGGTGCGCATTCCCGATCACTCGATCGGCTTGAAGAAGCTCACCCCGCATCTGGCGAAGCTCGTTAAGGAAGGCCGCAAGGAGGGTCAGCAGGGATCACAGGGACCGACTGGCCCGACTGGACCAACCGGCCGGGCGGGGTCGTTTGGACCGATCGGGCCGCAGGGGCCAACCGGAGATCAAAACGTGACCCCTTACTCCACGACCTTGGTTCCTGGCGATCCAGATCGCACCTTGGCTGTCGTCGGGCCGCTGACGTTCGTCGGCTCATGCCAGGAAGAAGGGGAAGACCTACTCACCGCCAAAATGTCCGTCACCTCAGATGAAGACGGGGTGAGGCTGAACAACAAACCTCTGGATCAGGGGGAAACGCTGAAGCTCCAAGAATTGACTCTTCCCGTTGCCAGCTCCGAAGAAGAACTGTTCTTCCCGATCATCCGCGCCTGGAATACCGCTGGGACCTTCGCACTCGAGGGGGTGCCGACCGTCGTGGTTGCTTCGCTCCCAGGCAGATGCCAGTTCTTCGGGTCCCTGATCGAAGACTCCTAAGGAGCCACGCCGATGTGGAGCGGGTGTCGCGGAGCTCCGGAGGAGGAATGCCGACCCTCCTCCGGAGCTGCTTTTGTCTCTATTCGATGTACCCCGCCGATTCGAGGTAGGCCGTCGCCGCTTGCTTAGGCGTTTCCTTTTCGAGTTCGACGCGGGCGTCGAGCTCCTGGACGACCTTCAGGTCGAGCCCTTCCTGCACCTGGAGGATCGTCTTTTCGTAATCCGGGCCCGCTTCTTCGGCGACCGCTTTCTTGGTCACGAAGATGACGTTGCCGGCCGGGAAGACTTCCTTGTCGTCTTCGAGGATGACGAACTTGTCCTTCTCCGCCGAGAGCTGCGGATCGGTGGTGAAGAGGATTGAGAGATCCGCCTGACCCTTTTCCAGCACCGTGTAGCGGAGGCCGATGTCGACCGGGGTGAAGGACTTGAACTTCAGGCCGTACAGTTTTTCGAGCCCGGCCAGGCAGTCGATCCGCTGGCGGCACTCAGGCGAGCCGTAGAGGGAGAGTTTTTCCGAGACCCCTTCGAGGTCGGAGATCGTCTTCAGCCCGTACTTCTTCGCCGTCGCGGTGGTGGTGCCGACCGCGTTGGCGCTGGCGAACGGCGTCGGTTCGAACGCCTGCAGGCCTTCTTTTTCGAATTCCTGATTCGCCTTTTCCCACGCTTCGTTGGCGTCAGAAGGGACTTCTTCGGGTTCGAGGCCGAAGAACGAGGTGAGGGCCGTGCTCGCGTACTCCGGGTAGCCGGAGATCTGCCCGGTCTTCACCGCTTTCAGGGCAACGGTTTCGGAGCCGAGGTTGAGTGCGCTCTTCACCTTGTAGCCGGCCGCGGTCAGCGCCTGCGCGTAGATTTCGCCGAGGATTTCCTGTTCGGGGAAGTTCTTCGAGCCGATCGTCAGGCTGACTTTGCCGTTTTCGGGGTTCGACTTGATCGCCGAAGCCGAAGAACCGCCTTCTTCGCTGGATTCGCTGCTGGTGCTGCTGCTGTCGCTGCCGCACGCGACGATGCCAAGCGCCAGTGCCATCGCGGCCAGTGCCGCCAGCAGCGCCCGCCATCTCGTCTTGTCGGTCCTCACTTATTGCCTCCTCTTGGGGTGGATTGAGAAATCAAGGAGCTAGACAGTCTTTAACTTCAGCCCGTCGGAAGTCAGGCGCCGCTGCAGGAGCGCGAGCGAGCCCTCGATGGCGAGGGCGAGCAGAGCGACGAGAATTGCCCCGGCGAGCAGCCCGTTTTCGCCGTAGACGTTGCGGTTGATGATGAAGTCACCGAGCGTTTCGACACCGGCCAGCGGTGCGATGGTGGCGGTGGCGACGATCACGATCGCTGCCCCCCGCACTCCTCCCATCACCGTCGGGATCGCCAGCGGCAGCTCGACCTTGCGCATGATGTCGAGCTCGCTCATGCCCATCCCGCGTGCGGCTTCGACGGCGGCCGGATCGACCTGGCGGACGCCGACGTAGGTGTTGACGAGGATCGGGGCGATGCCGAGGATCGCCAGCGCCGGCGCCACCGTCTTCAAGCCGACGCCGATCAGGACCGCGACCAGGGCGATCACGGCCAGCTCGGGGATCGCCCTGCCGGCGGTGCCGATGCCGATGGCGAACAGTTCCCCTCGGCCGCGGTGCCCGAGGTAGAGGCCCAGCGGCAACGCCACGATCAAGGCGATCGCGAGCGCGATCACCGACACCTCGAGGTGCTTCAGCACCAGTTCCAGCGACTTCTCGAACCCACCGACCTGGTTGCCGCCGGTGACGTTCGAATCCTGCGGGGCGAAGATGAATTCGAAAGCGCCCGTGAACGACGCAAGCGGAAGGGTGTTCATGCCTGTCGCGCCCTTCTCCAGGGCGTGGTCAGCCGCTGCACGGTCAGCAGCACGAGGTCGAAGAGGAGGGCCATCCCCATCACGATCGCCATCGCGATGACGATGCTGGTGGGGAAGGTGAGGTTGCCGCTGCCGTAAATCTGCGTTCCGAGCCCGCCCGCGTTGATGAAGACGACGAGCGTGGCGATCGCGATCGTGCTGACCACCGCGACCCGCAGCCCGGCGATGATCTCGGGAATCGCCAGCGGCAGCTCTACCTGCCAGAGGATCTGACGATTGGTGAGACCCATGCCCCGGGCGGCGTCTTTGACCGAGGCGGGAACGTTGGCTAGGCCGAGGATCGTGTTGCGGTAGATGATCTGCAGGGTGTAGGCGGCGAGGACGATGATCGCCGTGTCGCGGCCGAAGCCGGTGATCGGCAGCAGCAGGAAGAAGAAGGCGATGCTGGGGATCGTGTAGAGGATGCCGGTGGCGGCGAGCAGGGGCGGCTGCAGCTGGCGGCGGCGGTGCGCGAAGAGCGCCAGCGCGAAGGCGAAGACGAAGCCGATCACCACCGAGAGGAGGACGATTTCGAGGTGCTGCACGGTCGGGGTCCCGTAGCGGTCGATGTTTTCCTTCGCCCAGTCCCAGCAGAAGAGGTGGCTCGATTGCGCCTGGCACGGCAGCGTCCCGGAGCTGCGTTCGCGGAAGAAGTCGCCGCCGACTTCGCCCGCCGCAGCTAGCAGCAGCGGGCTAGCCATGGGGCCGCTCGACCGCCGGGTGCTCGTCGCTCTTCGCCTCCGGCGAGGCGAGGAACTCGGAGATGATCTCGACCGAGAGGACGCCGGTGATCCGGCCTTCGTGGTCGACCACAGGGGCGTACTGGGACTCGCCCTGCAGGAGGTCGGCGAGGGCGTCGCGCATGACGTCGTCGCGCTCGAGCACCGGGCCGAGCGGTGAGTCGGGCCGTTGGGGCACGACGTCGGCGCCGAGGTCGCGCTCGCTGAGCCAGCCGAGCGGCCGCCGCTCGCTATCAACCAGAAGGGGGTAGGGAATTTCGACGTCGGGAGCGGCCAGCTTCCTGCGCACCTCGGCGGTTGCCTGGCCGACGTAGGCAAGCGGCGCCTCCCAGAGGTTGATGTCGCCGACCCGCATCAGCGCCAGCCGCTTCAACGCCCGGTCGGCACCGACGAAGTCCTCGACGAACTCGTTGGCCGGCGCCATCAAGAGCTCCGCCGGAGTCGCGTACTGCTCGACCCGGCCGCCCTCGCGCATCACCGCGATCCGGTCGCCCATCTTGATCGCCTCGTCGATGTCGTGGGTGACGAAGAGGACGGTCTTGCGGATCTCCGCCTGGAGGCGGAGGAACTCGTTCTGCAGGCGCTCGCGGTTAATCGGGTCGATCGCGCCGAAGGGCTCGTCCATCAGCATCACCAGCGGGTCTGCGGCCAGCGCTCGGGCGACGCCGACGCGCTGCTGCTGGCCACCGGAGAGCTGGGCGGGGTAGCGGTCGCCGAGCTCGGGGTCGAGCCCGATCAGCTCCAGCAGCTCGGCGCTGCGTTCGCGGATCCGCTCCTTCTTCCAGCCCAGCAGCTGCGGGACGGCGCCGATGTTCTCGCTGATCGTGCGGTGGGGGAAGAGGCCGATCTGCTGGATCACGTAGCCGATCTCCCGCCGCAGCTGCGCCGGCTCCCGATCACGGACGGAGCGGTCGCCGACGAGGACATCACCGGAGGTGATCTCGACGGTGCGGTTGACCATCCGCATCGCCGTCGTCTTGCCGCAGCCGGAGGGCCCGACGAGGACGCAGATCTCGCCCGCCGGGATCTCGAGCGTCAGCTTGTCGACCGCCGGCGAACTCGCCCCGGGGTACTGCTTGGTCGTCTCCTCGTAGCGGACCGAGGAGGCCGCGGGCTGCGAGGCGTCGGTTACTGAATCCCCAGACGGCACCTGGGCGGAGCCTATACCCCGGCCGCCTCCTGCTTATTCGGTTGGCTGCCCATGTGGTGTCGGTGGGCGTCGCGGGCGTGGTGCTCGCAGCCGTGACCGCCCTGCCCGCGGCTGATCCAGAACAGCGCCGCGAAGATCGCGAGGCCGATGACGTTGAGAAAGAGCTTGTAGTCGACCTCGACCGAGCCGAAGACGTCCTCGCGGGTGGGGCGGGGGCCGGTCGGGATCAGGTTGACGAGGCCGAAGATGCCGTCGACGACGAGCGCCGCGATCACGATCGTGACCAGCATCAGCGCCACGATCCGCAGGGCGAAGGCGGTCCCGTAGTACTTGCGGTACGCGAGGATGATCGGGATCACGACGAGGTCCGCGAAGATGAAGGCGACGACTCCGGCGAAGCTGATCCCGCCGGACCAGAGGACCGCCGCCAGCGGCACGTTGCCGACCGAGCAGACGAAGCTGAGGATCGCGATCAGCGGGCCGACGAGGACGTTCTCGATCGTCTGCACGACCGGCGGCGCGTCGGTGACGAAGAGGAAGTTGAAGAAGTCGTCGCCGAGCAGGCCGATGAAGCCGGCGAGCAGGAAGCCGAGGCTGATCTCCTTCCAGAGCATCTGCACGTCGCCGCGGAAGTTGCCGCCGACGCCGGCCCAGGCATCGCGGGACGTGAGGCGCTCGCGCCAGGGGAGCGCCTCGGCCTCCTCGTCGTCGCCGTGGTGGTGGCCGGCCTGCGCCTCCTGGGCGTGGCGCCGCGCCTGCTCCTCGAGCCGGGGAGAGACGAAGAGGCGCAGCATCACCGCCATCAGAGCGATGAGGACGATGCCGCCGAAGAACTCGGCGAGGGTGAACTGCCAGCCCATCAGCACCCAGAGGACGAGGCCGAGCTCCCAGACGAGGTTGGTCGAGGCAAACTGGAAGGCGAGCGCGGTGACGGCGGAGGCGCCCTTCTGGAAGAGCGACTTGGCGATCGCGATCGCCGCGTAGGAGCAGGAGGAGGAGGCGGCGCCGAGCGCGGTCGCCTTGGCGATCGGGGCGAAGCCTTCGCCGGCGAGGGCGCCTTCGATCCGGGCGCGGGGGACCCAGGCCTGGACGATCGCGGAGATCGCGAAGCCCAGCACCAGCGCCCACCAGACCTCGTAGGCCATCAGGAAGGACATTTCCAGTCCCTCCCAGATCTTTCCGAGCACCTCGTTCATCGCTTCACCAGCCTGCCGACCGCGGCCATCAGCTCGTCGACTTTCTCCACCCGCTCAGCGCCTTCGGCTTCGACCACGCAGTGGCGGGTGTGCTCGTCGAGCAGACCCAGCGCGACCTTGTCCAGCGCCGCCTGGATCGCCCCGATCTGGGTCAGCACGTCGATGCAGTAGCGCTCCTCCTCGACCATCTTCGAGACCCCGCGCACCTGCCCCTCGACCCGCGCCAGCCGTTTCAACAACCTCTCTTTGTCCTCCGTATATCCGACCATGCAGCGACTGTAGCAGATACCCCCGGGGGGTATCCAGATCGAACTGCATCAAATTTCCGGGCTGGCGGACCGGTTATTTGATGCAGTTCGCTTAGAGGCCGAGGCGGTGGGCGCGCTCGGCAGCTCTGGCGACGATTTCGTCGAGGTCCTCGATTTCGCCGTTGCGCATCAGGACCTGGCCGGCGACGATGGTGGTGTCGACGACGGCGCCGGTGGCGGCGTAGACGAGGTCGGAGGTGAGGTCGCCGATCCCGAGCTCGGGGGCGTCGGGGCGGAGGAGGAGGAAGTCGGCGGGGGCGCCGGGCTCGAGCGGGGTGGCGCCGAGGAGCGGTGCGCGAGCGCCGGTGGCGACCGCCCAGGCCTCGGCGGCCTCGATCGCGGTCGGGTCGGCGGCGGCGTGCTTCTGGGCGAGGGCGAAGAGCTTGAGGTCGGCGAGCAGGTCGAGCGCGTCGTTGGAGCCGGCACCATCGGTGCCGAGGCCGACCGCGACCCCGGCTGCCTTCGCCGCGGGGTAGGGGAAGACGCCGCCGACCGCGAGCTTCATGTTCGCCGCCGGGTTGCTGACCACGGTGGCGCCGCGCTCGGCGACCAGCGCCAGCTCCCCGGGATCGAGCCAGACGCCGTGGGCGAGGATCGTCCGCTCGCTCAGCAGGCCGACGCGGTCGAGGTACTGGGCGGGACGTTCGCCGTGCGCGGCGAGGCAGTCCTGGACCTCTTGCTCGGTCTCGGAGAGGTGGATCTGCACCGGCAGCCCGCGCTCGGCGCTGAGCTCGCCGATCCAGCGCAGCGACTCCTCGCTGACCGTGTAGATCGCGTGCGGGGCGAGGGCGGGGGTGACATGGGGACCGAACTGCGAGAGCGCCTCGATACTGCGGTGGGCCGAGTCGCGGAGCTCCTCGAAGCTGCTGGTGGCGTCGAACAGCGGCGCCCCGATCGCCGCCCGGATGCCGCTCGCCTCGACCGCCCGCGCCGTCGCCTCCGGCTGCCAGTACATGTCCCAGAAGCGGGTGGTGCCGCTGCGGATCATCTCCGCGCAGGCGAGCCGGGCGCCCCAGTAGACGTCCTCTTCATCGAGCTTCGCCTCGACGGGCCAGATCCGCTCCTGCAGCCACGGCATCAGCGGCAGGTCACCGCCGCTGCCGCGGAACAGCGTCATCGCCGCGTGGGTGTGCCCGTTGACCAGCGGCGGCACCAGGTGGGCGCCGCCCGCGTCGATCACCTCGTCCCCGGCCTCAGCCGCGACGTCAACCCCCAGCGCCGCGATCACCCCGTCCTCGCACCTAACCCCCACCCGCTCCCGGCCCAAGAGCGCGTTCGTGACTACGAGCGTCATCGGCCCACCTCGTTGCGTGGTTCCTTTGTCGTGTTAGAGCCGACAAAGGAACCACGCAACTTCATCGGCCCACCGCCCCGAGGCGGGGGAGGACTGCCGCCAGGCCCTCGCGGAGGCGCTCGGCGTTGGCGCGGCGGTCGGCTTCCATCCCGGCCGTGCTCACCGGCTCGGCGGCGAGGCCGTTGGCGAGGTTGTCGACGACGCAGAGGGCGGCGTAGTCGAGGCCGAGCTCGGCGGCGACGACGCACTCGGAGGCAATCGTCATCCCGACCACGTCGGCGTGGGCCGCCATCAGCCGGATTTCCGCCGGCGTCTCGAAGCGCGGCCCGCGCGCCTGCCAGTAGACGCCGCCGTCGCGGGGTTGCTGGCCGCCCTCGCTCCAGGCTGTGATCACTTCCTCGCGCCAGCGCGGGGAGAAGCCGGGGGCCGAATGGGCGCGGGCGTCGCCGTAGATCGAATCGCCCTGATTGAGGGCGATGAAGTCATCGGGGCCGACGAGGCTGCCGACCGCGATCTCGGCCCGCAGCGAGCCGACCGAGCCAATTGCCAGCACCCGGTCGCAACCCTGCTCGACCAGCGGCCGCAGGTGCGCCTCATGGTCGATCGCGTGGGGGAGGACGAAGGTTCCGTCGGCAGCATGCCGCTGGACGATCGCCGCCCCCTGCTCAGCCGCCGCAGCCGCGATCTCCTCCCCGCCCGGCCCGAGCGCATTGCTGCCGAGAATCACCGCCAACCGTCCCATCAAAAGATCCTATGGGTGACCCGATCCGAACTGCATCAGATTTTCTCTCTACTGGCGAGACAATTTGATGCAGCTCGCCGGTGGGTCAGCCTTCGCGCTGGGCTCGGAACGCCGCAGCGGCCTCGTCGTGGTCGACCAGTGGCTCGGGGTAGTCGAGGCGGTCGAAGCCTTCCATCGCCCAGGGGCGGAAGATCGCTTTGCCGCGGACCGACTCCAGCTCGGGCAGGTAGCGGCGGACGTAGTGGCCTTCGGGGTCGAAGCGTTCCGCCTGCCGCACCGGGTTGAGGATGCGGTTGGGCCGGGTGTCGTTGCCGGTGCCGGCGACCCACTGCCAGTTGCCGGCGTTGTTGGCGATCTCGCCGTCGGTCAGCAGGTCCCAGAAGTGCCAGGCGCCGGGCCGCCAGTCGATGTAGAGGTCCTTGCAGAGGAAGGAGGCGACGGTCATCCGCGCCCGGTTGTGCATGAAGCCCTCTTCGGTCAGCTGCCGCATCGCCGCGTCAACCAGGGGGTAGCCGGTGCGGCCCTGCTGCCAGGCCTCGAAGGCGCGCTTCGACTTCGACCAGCGGTCGCGCCGCGGCCGGTAGTCGCGACGGGGGAGGGATGGCGTCGCCGCCAGCACCTGGTGGTGGAAGTCGCGCCAGCAGAGCTGCCGCACGAAGGCGCCGCCCCCGCGCCGGCCGTCCGCCTCGCCCGCCAGCTCCAGCGGCGAGACGCAGCCCCAGCGGATGTAGGCGCTGAGGCGGGAAGTGCCGTCGCCCGGCAGGTCGTCGTGCCGATCCTCGTAGCCGCCGAGGCCGTCGCGGAGGAAGGAGCGCATTCGCTTCCGTGCCTCGGTCTCGCCGCCGGGCAGGCGCCCCGGCGAAGGGCTGCCGCCGACCAGCGAATCGAGCTTCGGCAGCCGGCCGGCCTTCAGCTTCGGCGGCACCGTGAGCTTGCGGGGCGCCCCCGCCCGCTGGCGCTTCGGCAGGCCGCTCCAAGCGCGGTGGTAGGGGGTGAAGACCTTGAAGTGGTCGCCGCTGCCGGGCGTCACCGCGCCGGGCGGAACGATCGTCACCCCGGGGTGGGCGGTGAACTCGATCCGCTCCTCGGCGCAGGCCCGCGCCAGCCGCTCCTCCCGTCCCCGCGCGTAGGCGCTCCAGTCGGCGCTGACGTGGAGCTGGGTGGCGCCGACCTCGCGAGCGACCGCGAGCGTCTCCCGCACAACGTCACCTTCCCGGAAGAACAGCCGCCCGCCCGCCTTGCGCAGCGCTTCGTCGAGGTCGGCCAGCGCCTCGAGCATGAACGCGACCCGGTTCGGAGCGGCAAATCGCGAGCGCAGCAGCCGCTCGTCGAAGACGAACAGGGGCACCGTCCGCTCCGCCTTCGCAGCGGCGGCGAGGGCCGGGTTGTCGTGCACCCGCAGGTCGCGGTTGAAAAGGACGAGCGCCGTCTCGATTTGCATATGGTCCCGGAATGGAGAACGGGGAGAGCCGCGAGGCGGATCAGGATGCGCGCCGCGAAGAGCGCTCCGAAGCCGATGACGGCCGCCTTCATCCCGAGTCCGGCCGCGACGAGACCGAGCAGGAACGCCTCGACCGCAATCTCGGCGAGTTGCTGCAGGAGCTGCGCGTAGCCCTTCCGGGCGTCCAGGTCCTCTTCGCCTTCCTGCTCGCGGTCCCATTCCAGCAAGGCTTCGAAGAAGTCACCAGCTTCCAGAAGGACGTCTACTTCGCGACCCTGATCCTCACCGCGATCTCGGCGACGATGCTGATCTCGCCCTCGGCCTACCACCGGATCACCTTCCGCTACCAGCAGAAGCGCCGCCTCGTCTACTACTCCAACCGCTTCGCGATCATCGGCCTCGTCTTCCTGGCGCTGGCGATGACCGGGGCGATCCTGCTGATCACCGACGTCCTCTTCTCGACCGCCGCGGCCATCGTCACCGCGGGGCTGGCGCTCTCTGTCTTCAGCTTCTTCTGGTTCGCGATGCCGCTGCGGCGGCGGCTCAAGCTCAGTGCGGGGCAGGAGCCTCTAAGCAAGCCCGAAGACGACTGAGCTCGTCGTCTAGCTCGTCGAGGAAGGCGAGCTCGGAGGCCTTCTCGCGCAGCAGCTCCAGGTCCTTCTCCCAGATCTCAAGCTTCAGCTCCAGCGGCACCTTGAACTCGCCGCGGACGGCGTCGCCTTCGGCGGCGTAGGCGTCCCGCAGGGTCCTGGAGTTGGTCAGCTTGTCGGCGCCGTAGATCGCCATCGCCTCGACCGGGGCGGCGGCCAGCCGTTCGCGATGCTCGGCCTTGCGCTCGCGGTAGTCGTCGATCTCCTCGTCGTCGGTCATCGCGCCGACCAGCCCGGCGACCGCTTCGCCGAACTTCTCGCGCAGCTCGTCGAGCGTCGTCTCGGAGTCCTCGACGACGTCGTGCAGGAGCGCCGCCGCCAGCACCTCGTCGCCGTAGCCGTGCTCGTCGAGCAGCGCCGCCACCCGCATCGGGTGCTCGATGTAGGGCATGCCGCCGCTGCCGTTGCGGACCTGGCCCTCGTGGTCTGAGCGCGCCTGCTCGAGGGCGCTGCGCACCAGCGGCGAGCGCTCGGCGGCTGCCTTGATCCGGTCGGCAGGGGACACGCCCGCAGCGTAGAGGATCGAATCCTTAGGGATGCCAGTCTGGAGCTCAGGCGGTGGCGACCGGGCGCGCCGCCCGCACCGGCAGCTCGTACTCGCTGCGCTCCTCGGCCAGCTCGATCGCCGCCGGGTCGCCGCCCAGATCCGCCCAGCCCTGTCGTGCTTCGGCGGCGAGCCCGTCGAGGAACTCGTCGGAGTGGAGCGGATCGTGATGGAAGAGGACGGTCCGCTCGGCGCCAGTGCGGCGGGCGAAGCTGAGCGCGTGCGAGGTCGCCGAGTGGCCCCAACCGACGTGGTTCGGGTACTCGGCGTCGCTGTACTGGCCGTCGTGGAGCAGCAGCGAGGCGTCTTTGGCGAGGGCGAAGCCAGAGATCCAGTCCTCCTCGAGCTGATCGAGGTCGGCGCCGAGCGCCGGCTCATGGTCGGGGATGTAGGCGAAGGAGGAGTCGCCGTCGTCAATCCGGTAGCCGAGCGTCGGCCCGCGGTGGGAGACTGAGGCGGAGCGGATCCGGGCGGGGCCGATCTCCCACTCGCTCTCCGGGCAGTGGCGGAAGGAGACGTCGCAGGGGAGCTCGCGGACCTCGACCGGGGAGAGCGGCGCCGAGATGTAGCGGGCGATGCGGTCGCGCAGTGAGGCCTCGGGTGAGGCCGGCCCCCAGATCACGATCTCGGTCTGCGGGCGGAAGGCGGGGGCGAAGAAGACGAGGCCCTGGATGTGGTCGAGGTGGAGGTGGGTGAGGAGGATGTGCAGCCGGCTCGGCTCGTCGGGGAGCGCCAGGCCGAGGCAGCGGATCCCGGTGCCCGCGTCGAGCGCCAGGACCGAGCCGTCGGAGAGGGTGACGCCGACGCAGGAGGTGTTGCCGCCGTAGCGGATCGTTTCCGGCCCCGGGGCCGGGATCGAGCCGCGCGTCCCCCAGAGCTTGACCTTCACGCCGGCCCGGCTCCGTTGCCGTTCGCCAGCGAGGGCCAGAAGACGGCGATCGCGCCCTGCGAGCCGTGGGCGGTGAGGATCGGAAAGGCGGAGACCTCGACGTCGTGGCTCGAACCGTCGGTCGAGCGCACTGTCATCTCCGCGTGCGCCGGCCGTCCCGCCCGCACCGCCTTGACGATCGGCAGGTCGTCGTAGGGGATCGGCTCGCCGCTCTCGTCGAAGGGGCCGAAGAGCGAGCCCCACTCCTGCGGGCCGACCGTCCCCAGCTCCTCGAAGCGTTTGCCGAGCAGCAGCCCGGCGGCCTCGTTGTAGAAGACCAACAGCCCACCCTCGTCGACGAGGAAGGCAGGGGTCGAGAGCGCCGACATCAGGTTACGGGCGAGGATCAGCTCAAGCGGCCGCTGCGTCACAAAAGACACTTTAGTTCCCCGCTCCTAATCGCCTGGGGAATTGCCGGGTTTTGCGCTGCAGGCGGGCAAGATCGACAATGTCCCGTGTCAGAAGACACGAAGGCGTGACTTTGGTCACTTAGGTGTCGTGAAGTGGTTGCGGGGGCGGGGGTGGGGCACCCTCGTTCTGACAAACGGCGGCCTAATTAGGCCGCCGTTTTGAGTATCCGCCAGCCCGAGGGTGCCCCACCCCCGCCCTGCAGTCCGGAGAGTTATCCAGCTGCTTCGGCGCTGCGCAAGCCGCCTTTCGCCCAAAGGGCGAAGAGGAGGGGGAGGGCGAAGGCGACCGCGAAGGCGAGGATGACGACGGTTGGGTCGCCGGAGATGAAGCCGCGGCCGGCCTCGAGCAGGGCGGTGATCGGGTTGATCGAGGCGACAGCGTGGATCCAGCCGCTGAGCAGGCTGAGGGGGACGTAGACGGGGGCGAGGAAAAGGATGAGGAAGGTGGGGAACTGCATCAGCGGGCCGCCCTGGATCGAGCGGACGCGGAGGGCGACGCCGGCCGACCAGAGGGTGGCGGAGAGGTTGACGAAAATCGCCAGCAGGTAGAGGGCGACGATTTCGCCGCCGCTGCCGCCGATCTCCATCCCCGCGATCAGCGCCACCGCCGTCAGCACCGTCCAGGTGATGAAGGCGCGGGCGAGCGCCGCCAGCGCGTAGCCCGCGACGATGCCGCTGCGGTGGCCGGCGGCGAGCATGTAACGACGGCCGAAGCCGGTCTCGAAGTCGCGCGCCATCGCGAAGCCGGTGAAGACGCCGCCGAAGGCGGCCGACTGCAACAGTACGAAGACGAACTGGAAGGCGGTGTAGCCGCTGGGGAAGTCGAAGCCGGGGACTTCGCCGATTGCCGCCAGGCCGCCGGCGAAGGAAACGAAGAAGAAGAGCGGGAACATCAGCGCCGGCACCAGGAAGGCCGGGTTCTTGAGGAAGTTGTGGACGCTGCGCCAGGCGACCGCGCGGGCGACGGAGATCCTGTTGGCGCTCACGTCCGCACCAGCCTCGTCTTCAGGGCGCTGCTCGCCGCCAGCATCCCGAGGGCGCCGATCGCCGCCGCGATCCCGAACCCGAGCGCCAGGTCGCCGAGATTCCAGCCTTCGATCAGCAGCGAGCGGATCGCCTCCAGCAGGTAGGTCACCGGGTTGACGCTGGCGATCGTGTGGAACCAGTCGGTCGTCAGCAGGTTCAGCGGCAACGCCATCGCCGAGAGGAAGAGGAAGACGAAGAAGACCGGGAACAGCCCCTGCACCGCCTCGCCGGAGCCGAAGCGCAGCGCCGCGAAGAGCCCGATGGTGCCGAAGGCGATGGTGATCGAGACCGAAAGGGCGAGGAGAACGACGGCGCCGGCGGGCCCGGCGGCAAGTTCGGCCCCGGCGATCAGGCCGACGCTGAGATAGACGACCGCCTGGACGACGCCGAGGACGAAGGCGCCGGCGAGCAGGCCGCTGAGCAGGGCGGCGCCGCGCAGCGGCGTCAGCGCCAGCCGGTTGAGAAAGCCGGTCTCGATGTCGCGGGCGAGGTCGGTGCCGGTGTTCATCACCGAGAACAGCGCTCCCTGGATGAAGGGGACGGCGAGGATGAAGGTGAGGTAGGAGTCGGTCGGGAAGCCGGGCAGGTTGGTGGCGTCTTTGAGCCCGCCCGAGTTGACCGCGAGCAGGAAGAGCGGGAAGACGATCGCGGGGACGATCTGCGCGGGTTGGCGGAGGGTCCGCAGTACCGAGCGGCGGGCGAGCAGCCCGACCTGATTGCTGAGGCCCCCGCTCACGCCGCCGCGACCGCCTCGGGCTCGGCGTCCTCGACCCCGGCGTCGCCGGCACCCTCGAGCGAGCGGCCGGTTTTGGCGAGGAAGACGTCGTCGAGGGAAGGGGCGTGGAGCTGCAGGTGCTCGATCGCGATGTTCTCGGCGTCGAGCGCGCGAACCACCTCGGCCAGCTGCGACTCGCCTTCGGACAGGAGCACGGCGACGGCGTGTGGGGCGCAGTTCGCGTGCTCGCCGAAGCGGCCGAGGACGGCGGCGGTGCGCTCGCGCTCGCCGGCCTGGCGCGGAACCACCTCGACCGTGGGGCGGCCAATCTCGGCCTTCAGCTCGGCCGGCGTGCCCTCGGCGACGATGTGGCCGTGGTCGATGATCCCGACCCGGTTGGCGAGCGCGTCGGCCTCCTCCAGGTACTGGGTGGTGAGGAAGACGGTGACGCCGTCGTCGGCGGCGAGCCGGGCGACCTCGTCCCAGAGGGCGGTGCGGCTCTGGATGTCGAGGCCGGTGGTCGGCTCGTCGAGGAAGAGGATGCGGGGGCGGTGGGCGAGCGCCAGGGCGAGGTCGAGCCGGCGCTTCATCCCGCCCGAGTAGCCGCCGACTTTGCGGTCCGCGGCGTCGGCGAGCCCGACCCGGTCCAGCAGTTCGGTGCCGCGGGTTTCGCGCTCGGGCTTGCCGAGGCCGTGGAGGGCGGTTTGCAGGCGCATGTGCTCGCGGCCGGTCAACAGCGGGTCGAGCGCCGCCTCCTGCAAGGCGGCGCCGATCGAGGCGCGGACCTGCGGCCCCTCCTTGACGACGTCGTAGCCGGCAACGCGGGCGCTGCCGGCGGTGGGCGGGAGGAGGGTGGTCAGCATCAGCACCGTCGTCGACTTGCCGGCGCCGTTGGGGCCGAGGAAGCCGTAGATCTCGCCCTGGGCGACCTGGAGGTCGATCCCGTCGACCGCCCGCGGCCCGTTCTTGAACTCGCGGACGAGACCCTCGACCTCGATGCCGCCGCTGCGCTGGCTGTCGTTGCTCATTGGCTGCCTTTCGGACTGGCTGAAGCTCAGGATCGTTGAGGCTAGCAAAGGTTGAGCTACTATAAATTTATGCCGAAACCTGATAAAGTGAAAGCAACGGGAGAGCAGAGCAGCCGCTCCCGATCCGGGCGCCCCGACCGCGAAGCCTGGGCATTGCTCTCCGGCCTCGTCTATCCACCGCCGTTCGCCGCCATCGCCCGCGAGCTCGACCTGCGGCCGGCCGCCTTCGGCGCCCTCAAAGCCCTGGAGCAGCCGCGGACGATGGGCGAACTCGCCAAGCTTCTGCATTGCGACAACTCCAACGTGACCGGAATCGTCGACACCCTCGAAGATCGGACTCTTGCCGTCCGTAAACCATCCGAGGTCGACCGCCGCATCAAGGTGGTCGAGCTCTCCGGCCAAGGCGAGCAGCTGCTCAAGCGCCTCCAACGCGAGATGGCAAAGCCACCCGCCTGGATGGAGGAACTTTCCGAGCGTGATCAGCAGGCGCTGCGGGACATCCTCGAGCGTGCGACCGATGCACGTGCCGCCGCAAACCCATAGAACTCCCGGTCCGTGAAGGAGCGGACCCGCACTTATGCGCTGGCGATGGCCGTCAACCGGCCGGTCGCCTGGTGGGGCCGGATGCAGGTCGAGGGCCTGGAGGCGCTGCCTGAGCAAGGCCCGCTGCTGATCCTCGGCAACCACGACAGCCACTGGGATCCGGTGATGGTCGGCATCGCCGCCTACCGGCGCCGGCAGATCCGCGCCCTCGCCAAATCCGAGCTCTGGGAGGTGCGCGGTCTCGGCCCGATCCTCAACGGGATGGGCCAGATCCCGATCCAGCGCGGCAAGGGCGACAAGGACGCGCTGGCGAAAGCGATCGAGACCCTAAGGGCGGGCGCCTGCATCGGCGTCTTCCCCGAGGGCACCCGCTCCCGCGGCAAGGTCCTGCGCGCCCGCAGCGGCGTCGGCCGCCTCGCCCTGGAGGTGCCGGAGGCGCACGTCACCCTGGTCGCGATCGAGGGCACCAGCGACCTCACCGGCTTCCCCCGCCGCCCCCGCATCCGCATCCGCTTCTTCGACCCCGCCGGCGGCCAGCCTCGCCCCGACGAGGACCCGGGCGAGCTCTCCGCCCGCCTCCTCGCCGAGATCCGCGAGCTCGTCCCCCCATCGATCTCCTACCGCAAGCGCGCCAAGCTAAGCGGCGTCTCCGAGGGCTGAGCCGCTCCGAACAGTCAATGAGTTCCGTGGTTCCTTTGTCGTGCAGGACCCGACAAAGGAACCACGGAACTCATTGATGTCCTGCTTCGAGTGCCCTGGCGACGCGTTTCAACACTGCGTCCCGTTCGATTTGCATTTGACTCCAAGTGATGCGGAGTGCTCGGTAGCCGGAAGCAGCGAAGAACTGATCCCGTCGCCGGTCGTCCTGGAAAGCGGTCGGAGTCTCATGCGTTTCGCGGCCGTCGGTTTCGACGATCACCCTCTGTGCCTTCCAGAGGAAGTCGATGAGAAACCGTTCCCCTTCCAGTTGCAACCAGACGTTTACTTCCGGTCGCGGCAACCCCATCTCGATCAGCTCAGGCAATACGAGCGTCTCGAAGTCGCTGCGGACATTCGGGACCTTCCCATCCTTGGTGCGGTAGGGGATGAGTGCCACCTCGAGCACCTTGAGCCCCCGGCGGCGCTTGGCTTTGTGGATCGCGATGTCGACCGCCTGAAGGTCGAGCTTCCTCAGCATGGCTGCGCGCCCTACGGTCTTCCGAAGCGTCTTCATTCCGACAATTCCCGCGAGGTCGACGCAGGTTCTTGCCACCGTCGTCACCGCCACGCCGTGCCGCATCTCAACTTCTTCGGGTTCCGGGTAGCGGCAGCGCCGACAGCGGATACCGTCGATCTTTCGTCCTGCCTCTACCGGGACGGTGACGTCGATCAAGGTCGGCCACTCGTCCCAAAGCCCGTGGAACGCCGCGGCCGTCCCGTGCGAGATAACGGCTCCCTCCCCGCAAGCCAGCAACCCCGCCCGCAGGTGCGCATACCGCGAGATCGAGCGATGCCCCACCGTGTAGACGCCCCGGTGGATGCGGTGGAGGTGGCTTGCCTCGGCTCTTTCGGCCGCAAGCTGCCGGGAAAATCCTTCCTCTCGTAGTTGGTCTAGCGAGACGACACCACCCTGCGCGGTGGCGGTTCTCGAGACCCCCTCTTGTGCCTTGCTCCATTGAGCCCCTTGGTTCCTTTGTCGTGTCATGCACGACTAAGGAACCGCGCAATCAGAACTCTCCCCCCGCTAGGAGTTCCGTGGTTCCTTTGTCGGCCCCCACACGACAAAGGAACCACGGAACTTCGACACTGCGGCCCGTCGCGCGGCGGGGCCGGAGAGACTAGTCCTCGGGCTCTTCGCCGTTGCCCTTTAGGGCGTACCACTCGCCACCGAAGGCGCTGATGTCGTTGCCGTTGGCTTCGCCGGGCTTTTTGTCCTCGACGAAGGTGTAGAGGGGGTGGCCGGCGTAGGTGACCTGGGTCGTGCCGTCTTTGCGTTCGGTGGTGCCGAGTTTGGAGGCGGAGGCGCCGTTGCCAACGGTCGCTTTGCCTTCGGTCAGCAGCGGCGGCCAGCCTTCGGCGCAGGGGCCGTAGCAGGACGAGGTCGTTCCCTTGTCCTTGTGGAAGTCGTAGAGGGTCATCCCGTTCGAGTCGACGAGGACCATGCCGAGCTCCTTGACGCTGCCGAGGGAGACCACGGCGGCGGTGCCTTCCGCGCCCGCGGTGGATTCGGCGCTCGTGCTCTTGGTTTCGCTTTCGCTGCTGCCGCCGTAGCGGCTACCCGAACCGCCCGAGCTTTCGCTCGACGCGTTTTCCTTGGCGCTGGAGTTGCTGCTTTCGCCGCTCGAGCTGTCGCCCCCGCCGCAGCCGGCAGCCACCAGCGCCAGCGCCGCGAGCACCGCTAATAGCGCCAGTGCGTAGGTCTTGTTGGTCGAGATCTTGTTGGTTATGGCGTTCACGTCGGTTCCTCCTCGAGGTGGGTGTCTGCCGTTGCCGGCGCGCTCCCCAGAGGCGCGACGAAGGTCCGTTTGCCGGCCTGGACGACGACCGCCCGCGTCCGCGAGAGGTCGAGGGCCGAGCTCAGCACCGCTTCGGAGTCCTCGCCCCAGCGGTAGCGGAAGGTCCCGGCCGGATAAGAGGCGCCGCCGGGCCCGCGCAACGAGACCCGGCAGAGCGTGCCCGAGGCGACCCCGTGCACGTACATGCGGATCTCGGTCCCGTAGGCGTGGGGCTCGAGGGTGGCGTCGATGCTGACCCCCTGGGAGGCGAAGGCGACGTGCCGCTCGGGCTCCCCGCCGCCCTCGCCGCCGAGGACGAAGATCGCAAGGACCGCTGCCGCCAGCGCCGCCGTCGCCCCGCCCAGCGCGAAGCCGCCGAACAGCCGTCGCCGGCGCCGCGTCTCGGTCTGCTCCCGTTCGGCCGCGATCGTCGCCGCGATCCGCGCGCCCAGCTCCGGCGGCGGCTGCGGCGCCGTCTCGAAGCGCTCAGGGTCGGCGTGGGGGAGCATTCGCGCCACCGGCTGCAGCAGCGCCAGCTCTTCGCGGCAGCGGGCGCAGCCCTCGAGGTGGGCCTCCAGCCCCGCCCGCTCGTCGCCCTCCAGCTGGCCCAGTGCGTAGACGCCAAGCAGCTCGCGCCAGTCGCGGCAGTCGTTCCTAGTCTTCATAGCCCATCTCCTCGAGCACCACCCGCAGCGCTCGCAGTCCGTAGTAAACGCGGCTCTTGATCGTCCCCTCGGGCACGCCGAGTTCCTCGGCGACCTCCGCATAGGGGCGGCCGCGGTAGTAGGTCTCGACGATTACCCGCCGGTGGTCTTCGCCGATCCGCCGCATCGCCTCCTCCATCTGCCAGGAGAGCAGCGCCTCCTCCAGCGGCTCGACGCTCGGCTCGATCCCGCCCTCGGCGACGCCGGGCCGCACCGCCCGCGCCCGACCGAGGTCGATGACGACGTTGCGGAGGATCGCGAACAGCCACGTCCGCAGCGAGCCGATCTTCGGGTCGAAGCGCTCGCCCGCCCGCCAGGCGCGGACGAACGTCTCCTGCACCGCCTCCTCGGCGAGGCCCGAATCGCCGAGCGAGCGGGCCGCGAAGCCGTACAGCTCGCCGGAATGGGCGGCGTAGGCCTCGCGGACATCGCGTTCGCGGCTAAGCGCACCCCGGGTCGAATTTCCCCTCTTCAGGGTCTCAGGGATCATCCGACCCGGCATACGCTCCCCGGCCGCGCCGGGTTCAAATTCCTCTTGGAGGGACTCCTATTCGAGTTTCCCGATCTTGAAGATTTTCGTCCCGCAGTCCGGGCAAACACCCTGGATCGCCGGGCGACCGTTCTTCATCGTCACCTGTTTGGCGTCTTTGATCTCGACCTTCTTGCGCTCCTTGACGCAGTAACCCTCAGGCATCTAGGAACCCTCCTTTCGTCGCCGCCGGGCGGCAGCACTCGCGGTACGCACGAGGTGGATTGAGGCGAATGTAACGCAGGTCCATGACGCTGCCGCAGAACTTCGTGACAAAACGCACGAGGCGCCCGCGGTCCACGTCAACTACCCTCCTGCCGTTCTCGCAAGCCCTTCCCAAGCCTTCAAGGAGATAACGGAATGCCCGAAGCAGTCATCGTCGACACCATCCGCACGCCGATCGGCCGCGCCTTCAAGGGTTCGCTGGCCTCCCTGCGGCCCGAGGAGACGGGCGCCTTCGTGGTCGACCAGCTGCTCGAGCGCAACCCGGAGGTCGACCCGGCCCTGATCGAAGACGTCTTCTGCGGCGTCGGCATGCCGCAGGGCCTCGAGGCCTTCAACATCGGCCGCATCATCTCCCTGCTCAGCGAGAAGCTGCCGCAGGAGGTCAACGGGGTCACCGTCTCCCGCTACTGCTCCTCCAGCCTCGACGCGATCCGCCACGCCGGCAACGCGATCAAGGCCGGCGAGGGCGACGCCTACCTCGCCGTCGGGGTCGAGTGGGTGAGCAAGTTCAACGAGCGCACCGAGCCCGCCGGCGCCGCCGACCGCAACCCCAACCTGATCGGCGAGAACGGCCAGCCCAACGCCTACATCGACATGGGCATCACCGCCGTCAACGTCGCCAAGAAGTACGAGGTCAGCCGCGCCGACATGGACAAGTTCGCGCAGCGTTCGCAGGAACGGGCCGTGCAGTCCCAGGAGGACGGCTTCTTCGACCGCGAAATCGTCCCGGTCAAGCTCGAGGACGGGACCGAGGTCACGAAGGACGACGGCCCCCGCGCCTCCTCGACGCTGGAGAAGCTCTCCGAACTGCCGGAGGCCTTCGAGGGCGGCGGCGGCGTCACCGCCGGCAACTCCTGCCCGCTTAACGACGGGGCCGCCGCGGTGCTGCTGATGAGCGCCGACAAGGCCAAGGAGCTCGGCCTGAAGCCGCGCGCCCGGATCATCACCGCCGCCACCCACGGCAACGAGCCGGAGCTGATGGGCGTGGCCCCGATCGGCGCGATCAAGAAGGTCCTCGACCGCGCCGGGATGACGATCGGCGATGTCGACCGAGTCGAGCTGAACGAGGCCTTCGCCGCCCAGGTGATCCCGATCATGGCCGAATGCGGGATCGACGAAGACAAGCTCAACACCCACGGCGGCGCGATCGCCCTCGGCCACCCCTTCGGGATGACCGGCGCCCGGATCATGGGCACCCTGCTGAACGTGCTCGAGACCGACGACGAGCAGATCGGCCTCGAGACCATGTGCGTCGCCGGGGGCCAGGGCAAGGCGATGCTCGTGGAACGCCTCAACTAGGCAGCGTTTGGTGAGTTGACCTTCCTATAGCAAGGTCAACTCACCAATTACCGATTAGGGTCGGCTCGTGGAGACGCTTCTGTATGAGACCGAGGGCCGAGTTGCGCGCATAACCCTGAACCGTCCCGAGCGGGGGAACGGGATCACGGCGCGGATGCCGGTTGAGCTGGCGGAGTGCGTCGAGCGGGCGAACCTCGACCCGGAGGTCCACGCGATCGCGCTCGCCGGCAACGGCTCGGGCTTCTGCGGCGGCTATGACCTCGTCGCCTCTGCCGAGGGCGACATGAGCGAGCTCGGCGGCGAGGCGCCGCCGCCCGGCTCGCCGCTCGACCCCGCGGTGATCGGCGCCAACCACGCCCCCGATACGAACTGGGACCCGGTCACGGACTACCAGTTCATGAGCCGCAACGTCCGCGGCTTCATGAGCCTCTTCCACTCCGAGAAGCCGGTCCTCTGCAAGGTCCACGGCTACTGCGTCGCCGGCGGCACCGACATGGCCCTCTGCTCCGACCTGCTGGTGATCGCCGAGGACGCGAAGATCGGCTACCCACCGGCGCGCGTCTGGGGCTCGCCAACGACGGCGATGTGGGCGAGCCGGCTGGGACCGATGCGGGCCAAGCGGCTGCTGCTGACCGGCGACTCGCTGACCGGCGCCGAGGCGGCGGAGTGGGGGCTGGCGACCGAGGCGGCGCCGGCCGACCAGCTCGACGAGCGCTTCGAGCGCCTGCTCGAGCGGGTCGCCCGGATGCCGATCAACCAGCTGGTGATGATGAAGCTGCTGGTCAACCAGACCGTCCACGCGCAGGGGCTGGCCCAGACCCAGGTGCTCGGCACCTTCTTCGACGGGATTGCCCGCCACACCGAGGAGGGCCACGGCTTCGTCCGCCGCGCCACCGAATCCGGCTTCCGCGAGGCGGTCCGGGAGCGCGACGAGCCATACGGTGACTACGGCCTTAAAGGCTTCGGCCTCGACCCAGAGGGATAGGCTGCCGCGGCGATGAACGACGCGCCGCACCCGAGCTCGATGATCACCCCGGAGTCCGTCCGCGCTTTTCTGCCCGGCAGCTTCCCCGGCGACCTCGGGATCGAGCCGCTCGAGGTCGAGGAGTCCCACGCCCGCGGCGCGATCGTTGTCGACAAGCGCCACCTGCACCCGGGCGGCTTCGTCCACGGCGGCGTCTGGACCGCCCTCGGCGACACCGTCGCCGCCTGGTCGACCTTCCGCTGCATCCCGCCCGGCCACAACTTCACGACGATCGAGCTGAAGCTGAACGTCTTCGCCGCCGGCATCCTCGGCGACGAGATCGAGGCGACCGCCGAGCCCCTCCACGTCGGCAAGAGCACGGTCGTGATCGAGGTCCGGATCGAGCGCCGCCGCGAGGGCAAGGAACCGCGCCTGGCGGCCAACCTGATCGTCTCGCAGTTCGTACTGCCACCCAGCGAGGGCTAGTAGCCCGCGAGGAAATCGGTCGAAAGCGCTTTGACCACCCGCGGCAGAGATTCGAAGGAGCGGTAGAGCTCCAGCTGGCGCTGAGCTCCCGTTCGCGCCCCTAACTCCGGCACCCGTTCCAGCTCCGCCTCGCAGCCGAGATCCTGGGCGTGGGGTCGGCAGACGACGACGAGGTCGGCGAGCAGGTCCCGCGCCGGCACCCGGCGGTCGAGCTCGGGCTCGATCAGTTCGGCGTCCATTCCGTCGCGGGCGGCGAGGAAGCGGTTCTCCGACAGCACCTCCTGCGGCATCCACCGTTCCAGGTGCGTGCCTTCCTCGACCTCGGCGCGGACGATGCACTGGACCAGGGCGGCGACCGCGGCGGTGTCGCCGAGCGTCGTCTGCGCGTCCATGATCCGCACCTCGACGGTGCCGAAGCGCGGCTGCGGCCGCACGTCCCACCAGAGGAAGGTCGGCTCCGGCACGGCTTCGCTGCGGATCAGCACGTCGACCGACTCGACGTAGTCGGCGTAGTCCTCGAAGGCGCGCGGGATCCCGACCCGCGGGAAGGCCTGGAAGAGCGGCGTGCGGGCCGAGGCGAGGCCGGTGTCGCGCCCCTGCCAGAACGGGGAGTTGACCGCGAGCGCCAGCAGCAGAGGGATGTGGGTGCGGAGGCGGTTGGCGACGTGGATCGCCCCTTCGGGATCGGCGACGGCGACGTGCACGTGGAGGCCGAAGGTCGGCTCCCGCCGCGCCAGCTCCCGCATCGACCCGTAGACGAACTGGTAGCGCTCGCCGGCAGAGACGACGATCTCCTGCCACCGCGAAGGGATGGATGCCGGCGCTGGCCGCCCGCATTGAGAGCGGCCGCAGCGTCTGCTCGAGCTCGCGGCGCAGCGCTCCCAGCTCGGCGATCGAGTCGGCGATCGTCGCCTGGACGCCGGTTTGGATCTCCAGCGCCGAACCGTGCGTCTCGGCCGTGAAGCTGGCGCCACGCCCGGGCAGCCGCGGCAGCACGCTGTCGATCCGGTGGGCCAGCGCCCAGCTGACCTCGTCGAGGAGCATCACCTCCTCCTCGATGCCGACGGTGTAGGGGCCGAGCTCGTGCGGCTCAGCCCAGGAGGCCCAGGCCGGCAGCGTGCCGGCCCCCTCGCTCACGCAACCTCGCGTTTGCTGCCGCTGCCGCGCCGGGCGGCGGCGCCTTCGCCTTTGCAGGCGGCGACGAAGTGCTGGAAGAGGGACGCCTCGTAGGGGCGGTGGACGAGCGTCTCCGCGTGCCACTGCACCCCGATCAGGAACTCGCGGCGCGGGTCCTCGATCGCCTCGATCGTCCCGTCGGGGGCGGTGGCGGTGACCGCCAGCCCCTCGCCGAGCCGGTCGATCGCCTGATGGTGGAAGGAGTTGACGTCGAGCTCGTCGGCGACGTTGAGCTCACGCTCGTAGTCAAGCGCCGCCGCCAGCTGGCTCCCTCGGGTGATCCGCACCGGGTGGCTGGTCTGGGTCCCGGGCGTCTGCTGGCGGTGCGGGATCTGCTCGCCGAGCTCGGGCAGGTGCTGGTGGAGGACACCGCCGCGGACGACGTTCAGCGCCTGGGTGCCGCGGCAGATCGCCAGAATCGGCAGCTCCCGCGCGTCGGCACAGCGGGCGACAGTCAGCTCGAAGCGGTCGAGGTCGGGCTCGGTCGGCCCGAGCTCGTCGTGCGGGTCGGCGCCGTAGTGCTGAGGGTCGAGGTCGGGGCCGCCGGAGAGGCAGATCCCGTCGAGCCGGTCGAGCAGCGGCTCGATTGCGTCCTCCTCCATCAGCGGGATCACGACCGGCAGGCCGCCGCCGGCTTCGACCGCCCGCATGTAGGTGAGACCCAGCGCCAGCTCCTTCACCCTCGGCTCGCCCTCGGGGATCGGCGTCGCCCGCTCGGGGGTCCGCACCTCGGAAGTCGTGACTCCGATCAACGGTCGCATCTGCAGCGAAGCTAACGAACGGCGCCTCATCGGGGCGCCTCCACAACCCAGGTGTCCTTGCAGCCGCCGCCCTGGGAGCTGTTGACGACCATCTCGCCGGCAGCCTGCGCGTAGCGGGTGAGGCCGCCGCACATCGCCGCCTCGCCGTCGGGCCGGCTGACGACGAACGGCCGCAGGTCGATCCGCCGCGGCTGCAGGCCGGCGCCGACGACGGTGGGATGGCTGGAGATCTCGATCGTCTCCTGGGCGATGAACTGCTCGGGGCGGCGGCGCAGGAGGCCGATCGCCCGTCGCCGCTCGGGCTCGGTCGCCCGCGGCATGATCGTCACCCCGTGGCCGCCAAAGCCGCCGCGCGGCTTGATCACCAGCTCGTCGAGCCGTTCCATCGCCCGCGCCCGGCCCTCCTCGTCGGAGAGGTCGAAACTGGGAACCGAGCGCAGCCGCGGCTCCTCGCCGAGGTAGAACTCGATCATCGGCTCGACATAGGCGTGGGTGAGCTTGTCGTCGGCGAGCCCGGTCCCGAAGGCGTTGGCGCAGCGCAGGCGCCCGGAGCGCAGCGCCGGCAGCAGCAGCTCGCCGAGGTCGGTGAGGTTGCCCTGCGGGTCGCAGAGGCGGTCTTCGTCGAGACGCCGGTAGATCACGTCGACCTGCTCGCGCTCGCGGCCGACGCGGGCGAAGAGCCGCCCCCGGCTCACCTCGAGCTGGTCCGGCGTCACCACCGCCAGCCCCATTTCCAGGCCGTAGCGCTCGTGCTCGTACCAGGCGCCGTTCTCGGGACCGTCGGAGAGGATCACGACGTGGGGTCCGGATCGGCCCTCCGGCGCAGCGGTGAGCAGCGCCGCCCGCATCTCCTCCAGGTAGCCCTCGAGCGGGCGCGGCAGCAGCCCGGCCTGGATCTCCGGGGCTACGACTTCGCGCACCGCGAAGGCGTAGCAGGCGCCCGAAGGCATCCGCAGGTTGTCCTCCAGAACCCGGAACCTGCCCTCCTCGTCGCGAACCAGGTCGAGGCCGGCGACGGTCGCCGGTGGCGGCCCCTCGTCTAGCAGGCCGTGCATCACCGGCTCGTAGCCATCCGAGCTCTCGATCAGGCGCCGCGGCACCACCCCGGCGTCGAAGATCCGCTGCGGCCCGTAGGCGTCGGCGACGAAGGCGTTCAGCGCCCGCGCCCGCTGCAGCAGGCCCGGCTCCAGCGCCTCCCACTCCGTCGCCTCGATCAGCCGCGGGACGGGGTCGACCGGGATCTCCCGCTCAGGCCCGAACTGCAGGCCGGCGGCCGCCACGTTGGACCGGACGCGCTCGCGCAGCGCGGCCAAGTCCTGCTGCGCGAGCGCGCCGAGGAGCTCCGCGTAGGGGGGACGCGGAGTCCCGGTCGCGGCGAAGCCCTCGTCGAAGTTCCCGCTTTCCAGCGGGTACTCACCGGCGCCGGGAGAGGAGCGCGCCGGATCCAGGGTCATCGCCATTCCTCCACGCTAGGCAGCTACTACCCGCCCGCCCTTGGCCCGTAGTCGAAAATCAGGACGTCTCGGCTGGCCCGGCGTGAGAAGCCGGCGCGGCTTCCACTCGCTCCTCGGGGACTTCCCAGCGTTCTATGAGAGGCAGTTTCCAGAGCAGGCTGGCGATCGTCAGGCCGATCGCCGCCGAGAGCAGCGCCAGGAACCATTCCGGGGCGCTGAGCAGGACCAGGTCGAAGAATTCACGCAGGAACGGCAGCGCGAGGATGCCGGCGAAGATGCCGCCGAGCCCCATCACCATCGCCAGCATGTTGCTCTGGATCGCGATGTGCTCGCGGCCGGGGCCGCGCTCGAGCAGGAGGATGAAGGCGAGCCCAAGGACGATCAGCGTCGTCGTCGCCGCGGTGCGGCCGGCGGCGGTGCTGGCGCCGGCGACGACGTCGACGAGGAAGAAGGAGAGGATCGAGCCGAGCGCCGTCGCCACCCCAGCCGGGACCGCGAAGGCGGCCAGGGCGCGCAGCAGCCGGCCGCGGTAGAGCGGCCCGTCTGAGGGCATCAGCGCCAGGACGAAGGAGGGGATCCCGATCGTCAGGAAGGCGGCGACGGTGAGGTGACGGGGGAGGAACGGGAATTTGAATCCCGGCACGGCGACCAGCAGGATCAGCGTCGCCGCGTAGACGGTCTTGGTCAGGTAGAGGCGGCCGAGGCGGTGGATGTTGCGGGCGATCCGGCGCCCTTCGCCGACCGCCTCCGGCAGCCGCGAGAACTGGTCTTTGAGCAGGACGACGTCGGCGACCCCCTTCGTGACCTGCGTCCCCGAGCCCATCGAGACCGCCATCCGCGCCCGCTTCAGCGCCGGCACGTCGTTGACCCCGTCGCCGATCATCGCCACGTAGCGCCCGGCGGCGACCAGGGCCCCGACCAGGGCTTTCTTCTGCTCGGGCTTGATCCGGCAGAAGATCGTGTTCTCCAGGGCCGCCTTCTTCAGCCCCTCCTCGTCCTCGGGGAGGTCGGGCCCCTCGATTACGCCGGCGTCCCGCGGCACCCCGACCGCGTAGGCGACCGCGGTGACGGTGGCGGCGGCGTCGCCGGAGATCAGCTTCAGGTCGACGTTCTCCTCGCGCATCGTCGCGATCGTCTCGACCGCGTCGGGGCGCAGCGTCTCCTCCAGCACGACCAGCGCCAGCGGCTCCAGCTTCGGCGCTCCATGCGCCGCCGGGTCCTCCGGCAGCGCCTCGCTGGTCTGGCCGAAGGCGACGACGCGCCGGCCCGCCGCGGTCTCCTCTTCCAGCTTGGCGGCGAGCCGCGAGGGCAGGGTCAGCGCCCCAGTCTCGGCGAGGATGTCGGGAGCGCCCATCACGTAGGTGCCGCCGGAGCCGCCGTCGAGGGCGACGCCGCTCCACTTGTACTCGGAGGAGAACGGCACCTCGCCGCGGACCTGGCCAGCCTGGCCCGGGAACTTCTCGGCGATCGTCTCCAGGGTCTTGTTGCGGTTGCCGGCGCTGGCGGCGAAGCGGCCGAGCGCCTGCGCCCCGGTGTCCGGGTCGACGCCATCGGCGTACTCGACCCCGGCCAGCCGCAGCTCGCCCGCGGTCAGGGTCCCGGTCTTGTCGACGCAGATCGTGTCGACGGCGGCGAGGCTCTCGGTCGCGCTCATCTGCTGCACCAGCGTGTCCCGTTTAGCCAGCCGCACGGCGGCGACCGCGAAGGTGACGCTCATCAGCAGCACCAGGCCCTCGGGGATCAGGGTCACCAGGCCGGCGGTGGCGGTCTGGGCGGCGCTCTCGAGCCCGACGCTCCGCAGTTTCAGGCTCAGGACCAGCAGCGCCGCCAGCGGCAGCATCACGTAGGTGGAGGCGAGGATCACCCGGTTGACCTCCTCCTGCAGCGGCGAAGGCGGGTGGCGGAAGGTTTTCGCCTCGCCGGCGATCTTCCCGGCGTAGCTCTCCTCGCGCACCGCGTCGACGAGGTAGTGCCCGGAGCCCGAGACGCAGAAGGAGCCGGAGAGGACGCGGTCGCCCTCGCCCTTCTTGATCCCGTCGCTCTCGCCGGTCAGCAGCGACTCGTCCATCGTCATCCCGCGCGAGTGGATCACCTCGCCGTCGGCGATCAGCTGGTCGCCGGGGCCGACCTGGACCACGTCGCCGGGGACGACCTCGGTGGCCAGTAGCTCGACCGGCTCGCCATCGCGGAGGACCTCGGCGCGCGGCGCCACCAGCACCGCCAGCTCGTCCAGCGTCTTCTTCGCCTTCAGCTCTTGGCGGATGCCGATGTAGGAGTTGACCACCGCGATCAGGCCGAAGATCGAGTCCGCGTACAGCCCGAGCGCCAGATCGAGGACGAAGAAGGCACCGATGATCGCGTTGAAGAGCGTGAAGACGTTGCCGGCGACGATGCTCGCGGTCGAGCGCGAGGAGCTTTCCGGCGGCGGCCCGAGCTTGCGCAGGCGCGCTTGCGCCTCCTTGCTGGAGAGTCCCTGGTCCACGGTGGGTTGGCCGTTACCCATAAGGACCCTTATTCAATAGGGTGCGGGAACTATGGGCCTGAAGCTTGGACTCAACCTCGGTTACTGGGGGATCGGCCCGGCGGGCGAGGAGGCCGCGGAAATCGTCCGCGCCGCTGAGGGGCTCGGCTACGAGTCGGTCTGGGTGGCCGAGTCCTACGGCTCCGACGTGGTCAGCGTCCTCGCCTGGCTGGCGGCGCAGACCGAGAAGATCAACCTCGGCGCGGCGATCATGCAGGTGCCGGCGCGCCCGCCCGCGGCGGCGGCGATGGCCGGGGCGACGATCGACAAACTGAGCGGCGGCCGCTTCCTCTTCGGCTTCGGCCCCTCGGGCCCGCAGGTCTCCGAGGGCTGGTACGGGGTGCCGTACGCGAAGCCCTGGGGGCGGACCCGCGAGTACATCGAAGTGGTGCGCGAGATCATCGCCCGCGAGGGGCCCGTCAACCACCAGGGCGAGCACTACACGCTGCCGCTGCCCGGCGGCGAGGGCAAGCCGCTGAAGCTGAACTTCCACCCGCTGCGCAACGAGATTCCGGTCTTCGTCGGCGCGATCGGCCGCAAATCGGTCGAGATGGCGGCGGAGATCTGTGACGGCTGGATCCCGATCTTCTTCAGCGTCGACGCCTTCGAGCAGACCTGGGGCGAGCACCTGGAGGCCGGCTTTGCCAAGGGCGGCCGCCAGCGCTCCGATCTAGAGGTCAGCCCCTCGCTGCAGGTGGCGATCGACGGCGACCTCGAGGCGGCGAAGAACGTCGTCAAGGCGGGGCTGGTCCTCTACTTCGGCGGCATGGGCAGCCGCAAAACCAACTTCTACGTCGATCTCGCCCATCGCTTCGGCTTCGGCGAGGTCGCCGACGAGGTGCAGCAGCGCTTCCAGGACGGCGATCGCGGTGGCGCCTTCGAGGCGATGCCGGACGAGATCGTCGAGGCGACCTCGCTGGTCGGCACCGAGGCCGAGGTGGCGGAGCGGATCGAGCGCTTCCGCGGCGCCGGCATCGACCGGCTGATCTGCTCCCCGGTCCACGTCGACCAGGCGGAGCAGCGCCACACCCTGGAACGCCTGGCCGCGTTGGCCGGCGTTTCTGCCTGAACGGCAGGGCTCCTGACGCCGTCCTGGCCGGATCGCATATCCTCCCGCGCCGCGCCATGAAGATTGGAGTACCGAAAGAGACCGCCGAGGGGGAGCGCCGGGTCGCGCTTATCCCTGACGTTGTCAAATCGCTGAAGAAAAACGAGCACGTCGACGTCGTCGTCGAGTCGGGCGCGGGCGTCGCTGCCGGGCACACCGACGAGGCCTACAAGGAGGCCGGCGCCGAGGTCGGCTCGGCCGAGCAGGCCTGGGGCGCCGACGTCGTCCTCCACGTCGCGGTTCCGAGCCCTGGCGACATCTCGAAGCTGAACGGCAACCAGCTCTTCATCTCGCACCTCAACCCCTGGGTCGCGGCGGAGACGAATCAGGCGCTCGCCGGCGCCGGCGTCACCGCCTTCGCGATGGAGGCGATCCCGCGCACCACCCGCGCCCAGGCGATGGACGCGCTCTCCTCGCAGGCCGCCGCCGCCGGCTACGCGGCGACGCTGATCGGCGCCCGCGAGTCCGGCCGCTTCTTCGGGATGATGACCACCGCCGCGGGCACCGTCCCGCCGGCAAAGGTCCTCGTCCTCGGCGCCGGCGTCGCCGGGCTGCAGGCGGTTGCCACCGCCAAGCGCCTCGGCGCGATCGTCACCGGCTTCGACATCCGCCGCGCCGCCTGGGAGCAGATCGCCTCGCTTGGCGGCCGGCCGCTGGAACTGGACTTCATCCCCGATGCCGAGGGCGAGGGCGGCTACGCTCGGCCGCTGACCGACGAGGAGAACGAGCAGGTGCGCGACGCCCTCGCCGAGAACGCGGCGAAACAGGACATCATCGTCACCACCGCCGCGATCCCAGGCCGTCCGGCGCCGCTGCTGATCACCGCCGAGGGAGTCCGCAACATGGCCCCGGGCTCGGTGATCGTCGACCTCGCCGCCGAGACCGGCGGCAACTGCGAGCTGACCCAGCCCGGCCAGACCGTGGTCGAGAACGGCGTCAAAGTGATCGGCACCCGCAACCTCCCGTCGGAGATGCCGGCGCCGGCATCCCAGCTCTACGCGAAGAACCTCGAGAACCTGCTCGACCTGATCGTCGGCGAGGACGGGGGCGTGAAAGTGGACTTCGAGGACGACATTATCGCCGCCGCTTGCATCACCCAGAGCGGCGAGATCAAAAACGAGAGGGCAGCGAAGTAGCAATGAGCTTGATGACCGAGATCACGATCTTCGTGCTTGCGGTGTTCGTCGGCTTCGAGGTGATCTCGAAGGTGCCAACCACCCTGCACACGCCGCTGATGTCGCAGACCAACGCGATCCACGGCATCGTCATGCTCGGCGGCCTGATCGTCGTCGGTTTCGCCAACGACGGGATCGAGTACGTGATCGGGACGATCGCGATCGCCTTCGGCGCGATCAACATCGTCGGCGGCTTCATGGTCACCGACCGGATGCTCGGCATGTTCAGCCGCAAACCCCGTCCCAAAGCCGACGCTGACGCGAAGAAAGGCGCGGGCTGATGATCGAGGCCGTGCTGAAGCCGGGCGGCGACGCGGCGACCGCCCTCTACATCGTCGCCTTCTCGCTGTTCATCATCGGGATCAAACAGGGCACCCACCCGACCACGGCCAAGCGCGGCAACCTGATCGCCGCCGGCGGCATGGCGATCGCGGTGGTCACGACCCTGCTGCTCGACGGGATGGGCAACTGGGGCCTGATCGTGCTCGGCCTCGGGATCGGCTCTGCGATCGGCGTGATCGCCTCGATCCGGGTGCAGATGACCGAGATGCCGCAGATGGTCGCCCTCTACAACGGCGTCGGCGGCGGCGCGGTCGCCCTGATCGCCTGGTCGGAGATCCGCCACGGGATCTCGATCGGCGAGGACTTCCCGCTCGATTCGCTGATCCCGGTGATCTTCGCCGGGATCGTCGGCTCGGTCTCCTTCTGGGGCTCGAACATCGCCTTCGCCAAGCTCCAGGACCTGATCCCGACCCGGCCGATCGCGGCGCCCGGGCAGCAGGTGATCAATGCGGTCCTGCTGCTGGCGATCATCGTCATCTCGGTCGTCCTCGCGGTCGACCATGAATCGCCCTCGGAGGGGCTCTTCATCCTCCTCCTGGTCCTGGCGGCGATCCTCGGCAACCTCGTCGTCCTGCCGATCGGCGGCGCCGATATGCCGGTTGTGATCTCGCTGCTGAACGCCTTCACCGGTCTCTCCGCCGCGGCCGCTGGTTTCGCCCTCGACAACGTCGCCCTGATCGTCGCCGGCACCCTGGTCGGCTCCTCGGGAACGATCCTCACCTTGGAGATGGCGACGGCGATGAACCGCTCGGTCTCCAACATCCTCTTCTCCGGCTTCGGCGGCGCCCCCTCCGGTGGCGGCGGCGGGACCGGCGAGGAACGCCCGCACGTCTCGATCGGCGCCCAGGACGCGGCGATCAAGCTCGCCTACGCCGACTCGGTCGTGATCGTCCCCGGCTACGGCCTTGCCGTTGCCCAGGCGCAGCACGCGATCAAGGAGGTCGCCGACGAGCTCGAGAAGCGCGGCGTCACCGTCAACTACGCGATCCACCCGGTCGCCGGCCGGATGCCGGGCCACATGAACGTCCTCCTCGCCGAGGCCGACGTGCCCTACGAGAACCTCAAGGAGATGGAGGAGATCAACCCGGAAATGCCGCGCACCGACGTGGCGGTGGTCGTCGGCGCAAACGACGTCACCAATCCGGCGGCGAAAAACGACCCCGACTCGCCGATCGCCGGCATGCCGATCATCGAGGTCAACGAGGCCCAGCAGGTGATCGTGATCAAGCGCTCCCTCAGCCCGGGCTTCGCCGGCATCGACAACGACCTCTTCTACGAACCGAACACCTCGATGCTCTTCGCCGACGCCAAAGCCGCGGCCAGCGAAATCGCCGCCGCGATCGAGGACCTGTAGGCGTCACGAAGTTCTGACGGTCCGGCGCGCCAATTGGCGCGTTTGACACCCACTTGTATGTCCGCGGCTCCTAGCGTCGAGCCATGCGCTCGGAGCGGGGGCAGGGAACGGTTGAGTGGGCCGGGACGTTGCTGGTCGTCTCGGTGGCGATGCTGGCGCTGGTGGCAGTTGGGGTACGGGTGCCGGGAGCCGATCTGGCGCGGGCGGTGGCCGACCGGTTGTTTTGCGCGGCCTCGCTGGCCGACGGCTGCGGCGACGAGCCGGCGCTGATCGCCGCCTACGGGAGCGAAGTCGGGAAGCTGGTGCGCGAGCACATGCCTTCGCTCGTCTTCGAGCAGGGCTCGCACGCGGTGCCGGTCGACTTCCGCCGCTGCCGCAGTACGGAGTGTGGGGACGCCCCGGAAGACGGGCTCGTGCACCGGACCGATGAGCGAATGCCGGTCACCGCCTTCGTCCACGTCGTCGACTGCCGCGCGGAGGCGGCTGATGAGACCGTGGCCTTGGGGGCGAACTGCTCGGGCGAGCGCGCCGGCAACCTCTACCTCCAGTACTGGACCTATTACGCCAACTCGGCGACCCTGCGGGGGATGCCGATCGCGGGCCCGAAGGGGTACCACGACGACGACTGGGAGGGGGTGCAGATCCGCATCGGCCCCGACGGCCACGTCGACGAGCGCGCCTCTTCCCACAATGGCTACAACTCCGAACCGGGCGGGCCGAGCAACTGGGGCTCGGACATGGGTTCGAGTGCGGCCAAGGGTGTAGTCGAACTGGTCGGCGCCCGCGGCCACAACGGCTGGGGAGACGAGACCCACCTCCTCTTCATCTCTGGCGGCAGCCACGCCGGCAACACGATGGACCTGGTCGACATCGACCGCTACACCCCCGGCCGCCGCGTCCACCTGGTCCCCCTCGAGGACGTCGCCACCACCAGCACCGCCCACTTCGCAATCTCCCCGCCCTGGCTGAAGGAAGTCTGGCTCGACCCGGAGGCGGAAGGGACCAGCTGATGGGCGCGAGGCGGTGGCGCGATTACGCAACGGCCAGCGGCCGTCGACCTGTGAAGGAGTTTCTGGAAGGGCTCGATCCCGAAGATGCGGCGGCGGTAGCGGTTGCCCTCAAGGAAGTCCAAGAGCAAGGGCTATCGGTAACCCGGCATCTACGCGGGTCGATCTTTGAGGTTCGAGCGAATGGGAACAGGGTCATCTACCGAATCCTCTTGGCGCCACAGGGAAAACGGGGGCAGGTGCTTCTCGCCCTCACTGCCTTCAAGAAGAAGACCCAGAAGACGCCACTCCCGCTGATCCGCTTGGCGGAGCAACGGTTGCGCGATTGGGAAGAGCGGGGCCTCCGGCAGCGCCGGCCATCTGCCTCCCGACAAAGCCGTTAATATCTTCTTTGGCATCTCATACACGCTATATCAGGAGGTGATCCATGACTGAAGAGCCTGACTTTCTTGAGGAGCTCATCGCTGAGCGGACGGCTCAGAACCCCAACTTCCCCAAGCTGATGGAAGCGGCTGCGCGCAGACGTGCCCTGCTCAACGAACTTGCACGGGTGCGGGAGAAGCAGGGGCGGTCGCAGACGGCCGTCGCTGCTGACATGGAGACCTCTCAGTCGTCCATCGCTCGCCTCGAGGGAGCTTCTGGCGATGCCCGGCTATCGACTCTCGACCGGTATGCACAAGCTCTTGGCTTCCGCCTGCAGTGTCATTTGCTTCCGCTGGAGGGCTCGGAACAAGAGCCACCGCTGGTCGTTCATGGCGGATGACGAGCAACATCGAGTTCACCCGCCGGTAAGAAATGGCTCGATAAGGTCTGCGCATCGCCACCGACGTGTCCTCCCAGTCGAAGGCAGCGATCGCCGACGCGCTTGCAGGGGCGCGGGAGCGGACGTTGGCGTTGGTCGAACCGCTCGATGACGAGCAGCTGAACCGGGTCTGGTCGCCGATCCTCAGCCCGCTGGCCTGGGATCTGGGGCACATCGCCAACTTCGAGGAGCTTTGGCTGGTGCAGCGGATCGGGGGACGGGAGCCGTTGCGGGGGGAGCTGGGGCGCTTCTACGACGCGATCGAGAATCCGCGCAAGGTCCGCGGCGAGCTGCCGATCCTGCGCGATGAGGAGCTCCGCGCCTACATGGCCGACGTCCGCGAGCGCACGCTCGACGTACTGGAGGGTGTGGAAATCGGCCCGGACGTCGAGGATCCGCTGCTGCGGGACGGATTCGTCTACGAGATGCTGCTCGCGCACGAGCTGCAGCACGACGAGACGATGCTGCAGCTGTTGCAGCTGGTTCCGGGGTACGAGCCGGGGCGGGGTGCGGGGCATCTCTCGCCCGGACAAACGCCGGGCCAGTTGGCCCGGCGTTTTGAGTATCCGCCCGTTCGAGAGATGCCCCGCACCCCGGACACAGTCGTCGTGAAGGGGGGCAGCTATGAAGTCGGGGCTCCCGCGAATGGTTTTGCCTACGACAACGAGCGGCCGCGTCACATGGTCGAGCTGGAGAGCTTCGAGATCGATCGAACTCCTGTCACGAACGGCGCGTACGTCTCCTACATGGAAGCGACTGGCGCCGAGCCGCCGCTGTACTGGGAGCGCGACGGAGGTGGCTGGGTCGACGTGAGCCGCGGGCGCCGCGAGCCGATCGATCCCGCCGCTCCCGTGATCCACGTCTCCTGGGAACAGGCCGATGGCTTCGCCCGCTGGGCAGGCAAGCGGCTGCCGACCGAGTTCGAGTGGGAGGCGGCGTGCGGCCAACTGGAGGGCGTCGGCCACGGCTGGGAATGGACCTCCTCGCACTTCCTCGCCTACCCCGGCTTCGAAGCCTTCCCCTACCGCGAGTACTCCGAGGTCTTCTTCGGCGACGAGTACCGCGTCCTGCGCGGCGCCTCTTGGGCAACCCACCCGCGGGTCGCCCGGCCGAGCTTCCGCAACTGGGACCTGCCGCAGCGGAGTCAGATCTTCAGCGGCATCCGCTGCGCGAGGGACGCATGATCGCGATCGACGTCCACCTCGACGCCGACGCCGCGGCGAAGATGGCGCAGGACGTCCGCGAGGGCCTCTGCGCCTACCCGAAGGAGGTGGCGCCGAAATACTTCTACGACGAGCGCGGCTCGCAGCTGTTCGAGCAGATCATGGAGTTGCCCGAGTACTACCCGACCCGCGCTGAGCGCGAGATCCTCACCACCCGCTCCGCCGAGATCCACGTCGCCGCCGGCTGTCCCGAAACCCTGATCGAGCTCGGCTCCGGCTCGGCGGCGAAGACGCGCCACCTGCTGAGCGCGATGCGCGCCTGCGACAGCCTCGACACCTACGTGCCGGTCGACATCTCCGAGGAGATCACCCAGCGCACCGCCGCCGAACTCGTCGACGAGTACCCCGGCCTCAACGTCCACGGCATGGTCTGCGACTTCGAGCAGCACCTGGAGCGGGTCCCGCACGGCACCGGGACGCGGATGATCGCCTTCCTCGGCGGCACGATCGGCAACCTCTACCCGCGCGAGCGCCACGCCTTCCTCGAGCGGATCCGGGCGCTGCTCGGATCCGATGACTGCCTCCTGCTCGGCACCGACCTGATCAAGGACCGAAGCCGGCTCGAGGCCGCCTACGACGACGCCGCCGGCGTCACCGCCGAGTTCAACAAGAACGTGCTCGCGGTGCTGAACGACCAGCTCGGCGCCGACTTCGACCTCGACGCCTTCGAGCACGTTGCCCGCTACGACGAGGAGGCCGAGCGGATGGACATCCGCCTGCGCTCGCTCGCCGACCAGGACGTCCGCCTCGAGGGGCTCGACCTCGAGATCCACTTTGCCGCCGAAGAGGAGATGCGGACCGAGATCTCGACCAAGTTCTCGCGCGAGCGCATCGCCGCCGCCTACGACGGCGCCGGTCTCGAGCTGCGCGGCTGGTTCACCGACGCCGCCGGCGACTACGCACTCAGCCTGGCCGGCCCCGCCTGATCAGGCTGCCGGCACCTGCTGGGTGATGCAGTGGATGTTGCCGCCGCCGAGGAGGATCTCGCGCGCCGGCACGCCGACGACCTCACGCTCGGGGAAGACGCGGCGGAGGATCGCCGCCGCCTCCTCGTCATGGCGCGGGTCGAGCAGCGGGTAGACGATCCGCGAGTTGCCGAGGTAGAAGTTGACGTAGGAGGCGGCCAACCGGTCGCCGGCGCTACGCGGCACCGTGCCCTCGGCGGCATCGACGCCTTCCGCCTCCTCGGCCGAGATCTGCAGCGGGCCGGGGGAGGGGAGGAGCACGACTTCGAACGAGCGCCCGCGGGCGTCGGTCGCTGCTTCCAGGCGGTCGCGCGCATCGCGGGAAATCGGGTGCTGCGGGTCGTTCTCGTCGTCGGTCCAGGTCAGCAGAACGACGCCGGGTCGGGCGAAGCAGGCGAGGTTGTCGACGTGCCCGTCGGTCTCGTCTTCGAAGACGCCGGCGCCGAGCCAGACCACCTTCTCGGCGCCGAGGTAGTCGAGCAGCGCCCGCTCGATCTGCTCGCGCGAGAGCTCGGGATTGCGGTTCGGGTTGAGCAGGCACTCTTCGGTCGTCAGTACGGTGCCCTCGCCATCGACGTGGATCGCGCCGCCCTCGAGCACGATCGGCGCCCGGTAGCGGTCGTCGCCTTCGATCTCCAGCACCTTCGCGGCGACCCGGTCGTCGCGGTCCCAGGGGAAGTAGAGGCCGCCCTCGGTCCCGCCCCAAGCGTTGAAGTGCCAGTCGACCCCGCGCCGTCCTCCCTCGCCGAGGACAAAGGTCGGGCCGTGGTCGCGGATCCAGGCGTCGTCGGTGGAGATCTCGACCACCCTTACCTCGGGCGGCAACTGCGTGCGGGCGTTCTCGAACTGGGCGTCGGAGACCGCCATCGTCACCGGCTCGGAGCCGGCGATCGCCGTCGCCACCGCCGCGTAGGCCTCCTGAGCCGGCTTCGCCCCCAGCCGCCAGTTGTCTGGGCGTTCGGGCCAGGCCATCCAGCAGCCGCTGTGGGGCTCGAACTCGCCCGGCATCCGGAAGCCATCGGCGGCCGGCGTGGTCTTGTGGCTCGTGCTCACCGCCCTCTATCTTGAACACCCGTGGAGGAGATCCGCCTGATCCGCGCTGCAGAGCCGCCGGAGTCCCTTGCCCGGACGCGGCCGCCGAGCCGGCCGCCGTTCCGGATCGCCGCCGTCCAGCACCGCTGGCACCCCGATCCGGCCGAGCATCAGGCGGCGCTCGCCGAGGGCGTGCGGATGGCTGCCCAGGCGGGGGCGAAGGTC
>Ga0157369_10000097_pt1 | contig 121042 bp, 108 predicted proteins | sample C25metaG_FD_113461 | JGI IMG/M metagenome (GOLD analysis project Ga0157369, IMG submission 113461) | Corn rhizosphere microbial communities from Kellogg Biological Station, Michigan, USA - C2-5 metaG | ecosystem: Host-associated > Plants > Roots > Rhizosphere > Soil | place: USA: Michigan... | reverse complement strand
TCACGCGATGCCACGAAGGCATCGCGTAATCGGGCTGAGGAGGAGACAGGATGTCGACTGGAAGACGCTTCAGGGACGAATCAGCGCAGTCTTCGCTTTTCGTGCCAGCACCAGTGCCACGGTTCAAACGCAATCCCGTGCCGATTCCCGCGCGGATAGCTCAGACGAAAACCGAAGCGCGCCGCGTTGGCGCCAAGCCAGGCGAAGGCCGGCGACTGCTCGAATTCTTCCTCCAACGCCGTGAATCCCGGCGTCGTGATGTCGAGCGCGCGGCCGGAATGGTGCTCGCTGTAGCCGGGCGCTGCGCTGACGCGCAGGATTTCCTCGATCGGCTGCCCGCGCTCGAGCTTGCGCTGCAGTATGCCGAGCTGATACGCGGTGCTGCGATAGGCCGAGACGACCTGCAGCACCACGCCGTCGTGCGTCGCGGCAGCGACCATGCGCGTCCATGCACGCGCAGCGGATGGCGCGAGCAGCTGCGGCCGCCCCTGCGTATCGTTGCCGATAGCAACGAGGCGCCGAGGCTCGGGCACCCGGCGCAGTGACCGCGTGCGGCCGTAGTCGCGCGGGACACCGAGCCGATGCGCCGCGTCGACCGCCTGTCGAACGACTTCGGCAGACGCGGGCGCCGGCGGATTGCCGTAACGTTCCTGGCGACTCATGGGAACATGATACCCGGCGCAGTCATCGCAGCGTTCGCCTGCGTGCGGCCGGCGTCGCTCAGGCCAGCAACGGCGCCGCCACGTGCAGCACGATGTCCGCGCTGAAATGCGCCGTCATCGCATGCTCCAGACCATGCCGCCAGAACAGCCAGCCGAAGGCAATGCCGCACAGCGCGTTCAGACCGATGGTGCGGGTGATGCCGCCCGTCGTCAGCGAACCGGCCTGGGCGAGCGCCGGCAGATGCGCCACGCCGAACAATATCGCGGCGGCGACGATCGCTGCGCCATAGGTGGCGGCGCCGGGAGAGGCGGAGCGCTGAAGACGTGCGCCGACCCATACGAACACCGAGACCAGGAACAATCGGCAGATGATTTCCTCCGTAATGCCACCATAGAACGAAGCGAGCAGTCCCCTCCACGCGGCGGGGACGGGGATGCCCTGGCTGGACGCTGGCGTGACCGCGAAGCCATGCAGCGCGAGGTCGATCACGATGCAGGCAACGCCGACGGCAAGGCCGAGCACGATCGCTAGCGTCCATGCCGGCGATTGCGCCGGCGTCGCGCCGGCTTGCAGCCAGCTTCGCAGGTACGGCGCGTCGAGTCCGAAGCGGTAGCCCAGCCGCAAGCCGGCCCATGCCAGCAGCAGCAGGAATGCGCCGGCTTGTGCCATTTGCAGCAGCACGAACAGCGGCAGCGGCAACGGAATCTTCGCGGCCAGCCCCGGCATGATCGCCAGCAGATAAGGCATCAGCAGCGGCACCGAAATCATGCCGGCGCCAGCCAGCACGGCAGCCATGCCGATCTGGCGCGGCGCAATGCAGGCCTGCGCCGATGGTGGAAGGAGCGGTGTACTCGACACGGCAGTGTTCATCGGTCGCCTTTGGCGGACGGATCAATGTCTGGCGCTGCGACGGATGTCGCTGCGCTCAAGCGACGGGCGAGCGGTTGCGCGTCTGCGTCGCAGCATCCGTCGATCCTGCGGCCCGGGCCGCGTCGACCGCTGCGGTGCGACCGTTCCGGACCAGATGGCTCTGCAGCAGTTTGGCCAGCTCATCCAGCGCCTTGCGCGACATCGGCACCTCCAGCGAAATCTGGCCGCTGCCGGGACCCCAGGCGCCGCGCCGCCGTATCGGGCTGAACCAGCCTGTGCGCGGCACATAGCGATCGATGTCGTCGACCTGCAAGACGATGCTGCGATGCTGTTTGAAGCGGTGTGTCTCTGCGTCACGAATCGCAGTCCACGGTATGCGCACGGCTTCGCCGAAAACGCCGGGCTTGAAGCGCAGGTCGCGCGCCGAGACCACGAATGCCGGATCGGCATCCTGCAGGCGGAACAGGTTGCGCAGCATCTTGGCGATGGCCACCAGCAGCGCGACGCCGAGCGGGAAGGCGGTCCACCATGGCATGGCGCGGGCGTAACCCGGCACGACCGCGTCCATGCCCGGGATTGCGGACAGCGAGGCGGAAAACTTTCCAACATGCAGCATCGTGAGGACGATGGCGCCCGCGGCCGTGACAACCGCAAGCGCACTGGCAAACGTGGTCCACATCAGCCGCCCGCGATCGTGTTCGATGCGCACGGTCGCCGACGCAGCTTCGCCGATTGCGCTGCGCCGCTGTGGCGAATTGCTCGATCGCGCTGGTTCGCTCATTTCCCGGTTTTCCCTGTGGCGGTCGAGGTATGGTCGTCGCCTTTCCAGCGTCCGGCCTTGCGCAGCGCATCGCGCAATACGTACTCGATCTGTGCATTGGCGCTGCGCAGCTCGTCGTCGGCCCAGCGCTGCAGCGCATCGAGCACGTCGGCGCTGATGCGCAGCGGGTAGGCTTTCTTCTCCGCGCTCATCCGGACCGGCCAGGTTGCGCTGCTTTCGTCGGGGACGGTCTTGCCGGAGCTGCCGATGACGAACGCGGACTCGCGGGAATCGCAATCATGGCGGCAGGCTCCTGGCCGCGGCGATCAATACAACGAGCCGGTGTTGACGATCGGTTGCGTGCCGCGTTCGCCACACAGCACGACGAGCAGGTTCGACACCATCGCTGCCTTGCGTTCCTCGTCGAGATCGACGACGCCGCGCTCCTTGAGCTGGTCGAGCGCCATCTGCACCATGGTCACTGCACCTTCGACGATGCGCGTGCGCGCCGCGATGATCGCGCTGGCCTGCTGGCGTTGCAGCATCGCCTGTGCGATCTCCGGCGCGAATGCCAGGTGCGTGATGCGCGCCTCGATTACGCTGACGCCGGCGCTGGCGAGACGCTCCTGGATTTCTTTCTGCAGGTGATCGGAGATTTCCTTGCCGTGGCTGCGCAGCGACAGCGCACCGCTGTCGTGCGAATCGTACGGGTAACTCGTCGCCATCGCGCGCAGCGCCGATTCACTCTGGATGTGCACGAAGTCCTCGTAGTCGTTGACCTGGAACAGCGCTTCGGCCGTGTCGACGACTTGCCAGACGACGACGGCGGCGATCTCGATCGGATTGCCGTCGAGGTCGTTGACCTTGAGCTTGCTCGATTCGAAGTTGCGCACGCGCAGCGAAACGCCGCGCTTGCTGTAGAACGGATTGGTCCAGCGCGGGCCAGCGTCGCGCGCCGTGCCGACATAGCGGCCGAAGAACTGCAGCACCTTGCCTTCGTTCGGCGCAACCGTGAAGAAACCGGCGAGCGCAACCAGCAGCACGATCGCGACGAGAATCGAGGCGATGATGAAGCCGGGGCTATGGTTGCGGACCGAATCGACGAACCACAGTGCGTTCAACAGCAGCAGCGCGACCAGCACGATCAGCGCCGGAATACCGGAGGGTGCGGAATAGGGACGTTCGTTCATTGGCGGGCTCCGTGAGTGTGAAAAAACGATATCAAAAAGATATCACTTAGTCAACACGTAACGGCCCCGCACCTTGGAATTCACTTGATGGCGAGAATTGTTCCAATGCCAAAACAATAACTTGAAGAAACAATCTAACGTGTTCAATAGCAGTGACGCGAGTTCAGGCGCCCAGCAGTTTTGCCAGCGGCGTCCACGCCGGAACGCGTGAGGCGACGATCTTGAAGCACGTCAGCATCGGCACGGCAATCAGCAGGCCCGGGATCCCCCACATCCATCCCAGCACCAGCAGGCTCAGGAAGATCATGATCGGATCGAGCGCAAGCCTGCGGCCCGCGAGAAACGGCGTGACCAAAAAGCTTTCTATGAAGTGCAGCGTCAGGAAGGCCGCCGGCGGCGCAAATCCGAGCAGCAGCGTGTGCGACGAAGTCATGCCGACGATGCACAGCGCCAGGACCGTGAGGATCGGTCCAATGTACGGCGCGAAGTTCAACAGTGCCGCGATGCCGCCCCAAAGCAGGGCGTCGGGCACGCCGAGCAGCCACAATGCCACGGCTGTGGCGACGCCGAGGGCGGCGTTGATCAGGCTGATCGTGAGGACGTAACCGGAAAGTTCGCGTTGGGCGTCACGGGTCGCCACCACGACGCCGCGTTTGGCATGCCAGTCCGGCGCGAATTCCACCAGCTTGCGCAGCACGGCGTCGCCATGCAGCAGGAAGACGAAGACGAGGATCAGCGTGGCGATGATGCTCGAAATCACGACCGGTGCCGCACTGAGCAGTTGAAATACCGGATCCGGCGCACTGCTGTCGACCACGCGCACCGGTTGCTGGCCGTCGGTCGCACCGCCCTGCGTCATATGCGTGATTTTTTCGGTTGCCTTGCTGGCGTCGGCAAACGGGCGCCACAAGTCGCGCGCCTGGTGTGCAAATTGTTCGATGACCTTGGGCGCATGTGCCATCCAGTCGATCGCCGGGCGCGCCAGCGCATTCAGGGCGGCGACGCCGATCGCGATGCTCAGCCCGAGGACGAACAACGACGCCAGCACGCGCGGCACGTGCCATTGCGTGAGCAGGCGCACCGGAGGCGCCAGCATCAGGCTGATCAGGATCGCGACGAGCACCGGCACCACGACGCGCGCGGCCAGGGCCAATACGGTTACCAGGAGCAACGCAAAAATTCCGCCGAGCAGGCGATTGCGCCAGAGCAACTGGCTGGCGAGTTCGGCGCGGGATAGTTGCCCGTCGTCCTCGGCCTCGTTCGGTGCGGGAGTGGCGGCCATGGTCAGGCCGCGGGTGGCCGGTCGGCGGAGGTATCCTGGTCGCGCGCAACGACTGCACCGGCGAGCATCGGCGTCAGAACCGAACGCACGAGCATGGCACCGATGCTGCCGGCCATTGCGCCCAGACCCGACCACAATCCACGCGGCAGCATGCCGACTGCAAAGCCGCCGGCGAACCCGCCGGTGAGCAGCCAGGCTGCCCGATGTCGCGCGAATCCGACACGCAGCGGTGCCGTATCGTCGCGAAAACGCCTGCGTGCGCTTTCCAGTCGCAGCTGTGCGGCGGCTGCGCGCAGGCGTGGATCAAGGCGCGCGCTCATGGCCGTTCCCATAACGCGGCGATTGCCGCACGGCTGCGCGGCAGGCTCAAGGTGCGCCACCAGGCGCGCAGCAGCACGAACGCGCAGGCCAGCAGCGCGACGTTGAACAGCGCGACCGCGCCGATCGCCCAGGCCCAGTCGCCGATCCAGCGGACCAGCAGCGCCGCGAACATCGCGTCGAATCCGAGCACCGCGCCGGCCGCGATCGCCGGCACGATCAGGGCAATGGCGAGGATGCGCAGCAGGTTGACCTTCGCCAACTCGGCCTCGCTGGCGAGCAACTGGCCAAGGGCGCGGGCGTATTCGCCCGAATCGCGAACAAGCGTGTGCAGCGACGCGCTTGCCCCGGCGATGGGGTCCGGGGCGGGCGCGGCTGTGTTTGCGCTGTCGGCGGCGACTGACTCCATGCCGGCGTCAGCGACGCAGTATTCTCGCGGCGACAAGTCCGGCCAGGAATGCGACGCCGATCGCCGCCAATGGACGCTGCTGGATCTGCAGGCTCGCCAGGTCGCCCAACGCCCGGGCGCTTTCCTTGAGCGAATCGGCCGTCTGGCGCAACTGGTCCTCGAGTTCGCTCAAGGTGTCTTCGGCGGCAGCGGCGGCTGCCTCTTCGACGTCCTCGGTGCTCTCGTGCACGCTGGTATCGATCGGAGTCACTGTGGATTTTGCACTCTGGGCAGACATTGTTCGCATCCTCGCGGGAATCGGCATTGGAACTGTATGCGCCGGAAACTGAACAAGAACCGTATTACGGATGAGCCGGCAGTTGCTGGTGGATGGCTTCGGCGCTGTCGACGCGCATCCGGCCGAGCGCGTTGAAGCCGGCGAAGAAACGCCACGGGTCGCCGTCGCCGAACGACAGCGCGACATGCCCGGCGTCGAAGCCATGCAGCGCGGCGTCATAACTGCGCCAGTGCCCATCGACGAAGGCTTGCGTCCAGGCATGCGGCACGAACACGTGCTGCTGGCCGGCGTAATTGTCCACGTAGACGATGCCGTCGACGACACGCGTGGCGATGCCGCGCGCGCGGCCGAGCGCCGCCAGCAGCACGGCGTGCTCGGTACAGTCGCCCTCGGGCTTGCGCGCGACTTCCAGCGCCGAGGCGTAGCCGACGTTGAGATCCTTGTTGCGGATGTAGCCGCGCACGAAATCCTCGAGCCGCTGCATCTGCTCGTCCGCAGCGGTGGCGTCGCCGGCCCCCTGTTTTGCCAGCGCCACCACTTCCGGCGCATCGCTCTGCAGCCAGTCGTTGGAGCGGAAATCGGCTGGGTCCGGCTTGTTTTCCGCCGCAGGCGAGGCGGCATCGATCGGCGCAATGCTGATATCGACCGCCGCATCGCCCGCCGTCACGCGCTGTTCGTCGGTCTGCGCGAACTTCAAGGGCTCGCCGTGATCGGTGGCGCTCAGGCGCAGGCGCAAGCCGCGGCGCCGTTCGTCGGCGCCCAGCGCGCGCGGTGCGGCGACCAGGGCGTGCACGAGGATGTCGGCCGACTGATTCGGCGCCTGCGCGCACTCGCGCGAACAGGCCAGCATCGTCAATTCGTAGCCGATGACCGGCATCACCAGCTTGGCGACGTTCTGGTCGCGGTCGATCCATGCCTCGGCGCGGGTCGGAGCATCGGGCAGATGGATCGCCTGTTCGATGCGTGTCAGCGTGCGTTTGCCATCGGGCAGATCGACCGGAGCCGTCTCGCCGACGATCGAATCGATCGTGATCGCCTCGAGGTTGTCCGGCTGGAAGGCGAGATTGGAGTAGCGCGTGCCGGCCGTGGTCCCGGCACGTTCTTCCGCCAGGCGCAGCCCTTCGGCCAGCAACGCGCCGCGTGGCCATTCCAGCGTGCGCGTGTGCGCGGAGCCGCCGATCGTGCTGGTTACCTCGACGATGCGGCCGTCGACGATCCGGCCGCGCACCAGCGTTTCATTGCCGGACATCTGCGTACGCGATTCGAACGCCAGCGGCACGCCCGCCAGCGTCTCTTCGTCGGTTTCCGACGTCGTCAGCGCGATGCGCGTGCCGGCGCGATCCAGTTCGATGCGCAGCTGTTGCTGCGTGGTCACGCGTTCGCCGTGCACTTCGCGCGTGCTGAGCATGCTGCCGATCTTGCGTCCGCTCAGCAGCACGCTCATCCAGGTTTCCCGCGCGGGAGCGGCCTGAACGGACACGGCGACGAGCGCCAGAAGCAGGCAGAAACGATGCATGTAAATGGATCCTCGGGTCGGCGCGCGTATTGTGCCGGCAAATCGCCGCCGCAGCGATCTCCTGCCTGCGGTTCTTCGGCGCTCACTCGGCCGCGAGCGGCGCCGCCCCGGCAGCTTCGAACGTGCGCCAGCCGTCCGGGCCGAGCAATTCGAGCGGCCGGAAGCGCGCCTTGTAGTCCATTTTCGGGTGGCCTTCGATCCAGTAGCCGAGATAGACGTGCGGCAATTGCCGCTCGCGCGCCAGTTCGACCTGGCGCAGGATCGCGTAGATGCCGAGCCCGCGGCCGCGCTCGGCCGGGTCGAAGAACGTGTAGACGGCGGACAGTCCGCAGCTGGCAAAATCGGTCACGGCAACCGCGACGAGTCGGCCGCGCAGGCGCAGCGCGACGAAGCGCGTCGGGCTCCACGGCGTGTACAGGAAACGCGTGAAATCGTCGGCGGCCGGATTGTCCATGCCGCCGCCGGCATGGCGCAGGTCGAGGTAGCGCCGGTACAGGTCGAAGTACTCGTCGCTGCAGGCCGGCGTCTCCAGGATCAGCTCCAGGTCTGCGTTGCGGCGCAGGCAGCGGCGCTGGCTGCGATCGGGCCGGAATGCATCGACCGGCACGCGCGCCGGCACGCACGCGCGGCAGCGCCGGCAATGCGGATGGTAGACGTGACTTCCGGCGCGCCGGTAGCCGCGCAGCAGCGCGGCATCGTAGATCTGGGCAAGATGCGGCGAAGCCGGATCGATCACGAGGTTCTGCGCCGTGCGCTCGGCGAAGTATCCGCACGGGTGCGGCAACGTCTGGAACAGGCGGACCGTTTCCGACTTCATGCCGATATTCTAGCGCGCGTCGCGGCGTCCGGTGGTCGTCGCAAGCGGCCTTTTCCGACAGCTGCGTGCCGCGATTTCGTCGACGTGCCGCAGCAGGTCGGCCGGGTCCTCGTAGACGCGAAACGCACCCGCACGGGCCAATTCCTCTTCGCCGTAGCCGCCGGACAGCAATCCGACGCCGAGCGCCCGCGCGCGTTGCGCCGCGAGCATGTCCCAGATGCTGTCGCCGAGCACCAGCGCGTTGTGGATGTCGACGCCCAGACGCGCGGCGGCGGTGACGAACAGGTCCGGGTCCGGCTTGGCGTGGCGCACCTGGTCGCGCGTGACGACCGGGATGCGCTGCGGGTCGACGCCGAGCGCATCGAGGTTGTGCCGGGCCGTCTCCATGCGGCCGCTGGTCGCGATCGCCCATGGGATCTTCTGCTCGGTCAGCCAGGCGAGCAGTTCGACGGCGCCCGGCAACGGGCGCACCGAGCCGGCGCGGCCCTGATATGCCGCCGCGTGCGCGCGGCGCAGGCGATCGACACGCTCCGGCGTTATATCGATGCCGGTCTCGCGCAGCAGGATGTGCGTGAACAATCCGCCGCTCATGCCGATCTTGCGATGGATGCGCCAGACCGACAGCGGAATGCCTTCGCTGTCGAGCGCCTCCTTCCATGCCAGCACGTGCTGGTAGACGCTGTCCACCAGCGTGCCGTCGAGGTCGAACAGGAATGCCGATTCGGCGCGCGCCATGCGATTTCCTTCGGCTGTGGCTAGAAGATGTTCAGGACGTGAAATGCGTTGAGCAGGATCAGCGCCACGATGACCGCCAGCAGGAAGATGCGGATGCGCCAGGCGATGGCCTTGCGCTTGCCGGCAGCTGCCTCGGGGCCGCTGCGCGCCAGCGCGAGTTCTTCGGCGAAGCGCGTGGCCGGTTCGATGCCGGCGTCACGCAGCAGCGCGCGTGCGCGCGGCTGGTCTTCGGCCTTGACGATCCACACCTGCGGCCAGCTGTCGCGCTCGGGCGGGCTGGAATAGCTGGCGCGCTTGTAGTCGCGCCCGGCCCAGCTGCGATGGTTGGTCACGCTGGTCTGGATGCCCGCATCGCGCAGCATGGCCACGACGCGTTCGACATTTTCCACTCGTGGAGATGTATAAATCTGGCGCATGTCAGTCGGGAGTCGGAAGTCGGGAGGCCATTGCAACTCAGTCCGGCAAGATCCGGATCAGCCCTTCCTGCGCGGTCGAAGCGACGAGGCGCCCGTCGCGCGCATAGATCATGCCACGCGTCAGGCCACGTGCTCCCTGCGCGCTCGGGCTGTCGCACGAATACAGCAGCCAGTCGTCGACCCGCAACGGCCGGTGGAACCACAGCGCATGGTCGAGGCTGGCGACCTGCACGTTGTGCTGCAGGTAGGAAATACCGTGCGGCAGCATCGCGGTGCCGATCAGGTGGAAATCCGATGCATAGGCCAGCATCGACCGCTGCAGCCCATCGTCGTCCGGCGCGCGATCGATCAGGCGGAACCAGATCTGCTGGAACGGCGGGCGTTTTTCCGGCTGGATCTCGTTGCGCCGCGACACGTAGCGGAATTCGAACGCGGACTTGCGGCTGAGCCAGCGCTGCAGCTTGACCGGCATCTTGGCAAGCTCTTCGGCCGGTATCTGCGTGGGCGGCGCGAGATCCTCGGGCATCGGCACCGCCGGCATGTCGAACTGGTGCTCGGCGCCGGCTTCGGCGACCTGGAACGACGCCGCAAAATTTAAGATCGGCTGGCCGTGCTGAATCGCCACGACCCGACGCACCGAAAAGCTCTTGCCGTCGCGCGAACGGTCGACGTTGTAGACGATCGGCGCCTCGATGTCGCCGGCGCGCAGGAAGTAGGCATGCAGCGAGTGCACGATGCGGCCGCCGTCGACAGTCTGCTGCGCCGCCGACAGCGCCTGGCCGAGCACCTGGCCGCCGAACACATTGCGCGTGCCGATGTCGCGGCTCTGGCCGCGGAACAGGTCTTCCTCGATGCGCTCGAGCCTGAGCAGATCGATCAGTTCGTCGACGATGGGGTTGGGCATGCGCGAGGTGTGTTTCGAAAAGGGGCCGCAATTATACCTGCCGGCCCGGTGCGGATTTCCGGCCTCGCAGCGGCAACCGACAGTCAGTGCTTGAGGCGTTGCAGGCCGGAGGCGGGAACGATCTCGTCCCACGGAAACAGCGGTCCCGGATCCTGGCGTCGCGCCAGCAGGATGGACGGATCGTCGCTGGCCGGCTCGAGGCGACGATCCAGGTCCTCGTGCCCGGCGATGTAGCGCAGGTTCGGCAGGTCGTTGCGCAGCTGGCGCAGCAGCGCCAGCAGCGCGTCGATCTGCGGCTTCGTGTACGGCACGGTAAAGGCCTGGTAGCGGCTGTCGCCCCAGTGCGGATAGCGGCCGATATTGGCGATCTCGATGCCGATCGAACGCGGGTTGTAGCCGTAGGTGTGCTGCGCGACGCGATCATCGGCCACGAAGCGATGCACCGCGCCATCGAAGTCGATGTAGTAATGGCCGCTGTTGCCGGTGCGCGATTTTTCGTAGCGGATGCGCTCGCCGAACTCGCGCGCCATCGCCATGTCCGGCAGTTCGGTGCAGTGAATCACGATCAGGTCGACGTCGGCCAACGCGCGGCGCTCCAGATGCGCCTCGTACGGCAAGGGCCAGTCGTGGATGGCAAGGTCGGCAGGCATGCGACGCAGCGTCGAGTGTTGCGGATCGCCAGTGTCGCACGTGCAAATCGGGCGTGCCACCGCCCCGGATTTGCGATAATGCCGTGATGAAACCCTTCCTGGTGCTTTCCCACGGACTCGAAAGCGGACCCGACGCGACCAAGGTCAGCGCGTTGGCGCGCATTGCCGCGCCGCTTGGCTTCGACAGCGTGCGGCCCGATTATCGCGACCTCGACGCCGGCCGCGACGTGCGCCGCATCGACGAGCGCATCGCACGGCTGAAGCTCGATGCAGCGCAACGCGGGCCGGTGATTCTCGCAGGGTCCAGCATGGGCGCATTCACGTCCGCGCTGGCGTCGACCGAGATCGACTGCGTCGGCCTGTTCCTGATTGCTCTGCCGCTCGCGATCCCCGGATATCGGCGCGAGTTCAAGGTGGCCGCGGTGCCGACCGTGCTGGTGCATGGCTGGAACGACGAGCTGTGCCCGGTCGACGACGCGATCGCCTTTGCGCGCGCACGCGGAGCCGCGATCACACTGGTGCGCGATGATCATCGGCTCGGCGGGCACGTCGATTTCGTCGCCGAACAGTTCCGCCTCTTTCTCGGCCGCTTCTGACGATGCGCGATTTTTTCGCCAGTTGCCCGAAGGGCCTGGAGTACTTGCTGGTCGACGAGTTGAAGGCGCTCGGCGCAACCGATGTGCACGAGGCGCTGGCGGGCGTGCGCTTTCGCGGCGAGCTCGAGGCCGGTTACACGGCTTGCCTGTGGTCGCGCCTGGCGAGCCGCGTGCTGATGCCGCTGGCCGAGTTCGCGGTCGACGACGCGGATGCGCTCTACCCCGGCGTGCAGGCGATCGACTGGAGCGAGCATCTCGATGTCGATGCGACGTTCGCCGTCGACGCCGTCGGCAGCAGCGAGGGTCTGACGCACAGCCAGTACGCGGCGTTGCGCGTCAAGGACGCGATCGTCGACCAGTTCCGCGAGCGCAGCGGCGAACGGCCGAACGTCGATACCGAGCGGCCGGCAGTGCGCGTGAACCTGGTTCTGCGCCGTGGACGTGCGATCGTCGGCCTCGATCTGTCGGGCGCGCCGCTGCACCAGCGCGGCTACCGGCGCGGCCGCGGTATTGCGCCGCTCAAGGAAAACCTCGCGGCCGCGATGTTGCTGCGCGCCGGCTGGCCGGCCGTGCATGCGGCCGGCGGCGGACTGGTCGATCCATTGTGCGGCTCCGGCACGCTGCTGATCGAAGCGGCGCTGATGGCGGCCGACGTCGCGCCCGGGTTGCGCCGCGACTACTTCGGCTTCCTCGGCTGGCGCGGGCACGATGCAGCATTGTGGAAAACGCTGCATGACGCTGCGCGGGAGCGCGCTACGGCCGGCCTGCAGTCGCTCAAGCCATTGTTCTACGGCTTCGACCAGGATCCCGCGGTGCTGAACGAGGCCAGGCACAACGCGCAGCATGCGCTGTTGTCGGGCTTCATCCATTGCGGCCGCCAGTCGCTCGAGCACCTGCACCGGCCGCACGAACTGGCGCAACCCGGGCTCGTGATCTGCAATCCGCCGTATGGCGAGCGCATGCACGGCGATGGGCCGATTGCTGCGCTGTATCGCCAGCTCGGCACGAAGCTCAAGGCGGAATTCCCGGGCTGGCGCGCCTGCGTGATCACCTCGGATGAAGAACTCGGCCGCGCGATCGGCCTGCGTGCGGAAAAAAAGTACAAGCTGTTCAACGGTGCGCTGGAATGCGTGCTGCTGCTGTTCGATATTGCCGCGGCGGATGCCGTACCGATGGCGCCGAAGCCGCTTTCAGACGGCGCACGGATGTTGAAGAACCGCATCGAGAAGAATTTCCGCCACCTGCGCAAGCGCGCCGAGCGCGAAGGCATCGATTGCTGGCGCGTCTACGACGCCGATCTGCCGGAATACGCATCGGCGATCGACATCTATCGAACCCTTGCCGGCGACGTCTATCTCCATGTCCAGGAATACCAGGCGCCCGCCAGCATCGACGAGAATCTGGCGCGCGCACGCTTGCGCGAAACCGTGCGCGTAGCGGGCGAGGCGCTGGGCGTGGCGCGCGAACGCGTCGCGCTCAAGACGCGCCAGCGCGGCAAGGGCGGGGAGAAGTACGGGCGGCTCGACCAGCGCGGCGAATTCCTGGAAGTCGGCGAGGGCGGCCTGGTCTTCTGGGTGAATTTGTGGGATTACCTCGACACCGGCCTGTTTCTCGACCACCGGCCTTTGCGTGCGCGCGTGCGCCAGCTCAGTCGCGACAAGCGTTTCCTCAACCTGTTCTGCTACACCGGCAGCGTCAGCGTCTATGCCGCCGCCGGCGGCGCGTCGGAAACGACCAGCGTCGACCTGTCGCAGACCTATCTCGACTGGGCGGCCAGCAACCTCGAGCGCAACGGCTTCGGCGGCGAGCGCGACAAGCTCGTGCGCGCCGACGCGATCGAGTTCCTGCAATCGCGCTCGGCGATGTACGACCTGATCTTCGTCGACCCGCCCACCTTCTCCAATTCCAAGCGCGCCGAGGATTTCGACGTGCAGCGCGATCACGTGCGGCTGCTGCAGCTTTGCGCCGAGCGGTTGTTGCCCGGCGGCACGATCGTGTTTTCGAACAACTTCCGCCGCTTCAAGCTCGATCGCGAGCGGCTGGAGGGTTTTGTGATCCGCGACACATCGGCGCAGTCGATTCCGTTCGACTTCGAGCGGAATTCGCGCATTCACCAGTGCTTCCAACTTCACAAAAAATGACATCGGTTCAGCCCCGGGCGGGTCTGGCTGAACAGCCTGATTTTTCGCGCAAATTTCAGTTGCAATTCAGATCGCGAACCGCATGATTGCAGTCGCGATCATCCGATCGCCTTTATGGGTCAACAGGAGAGCATCATGAATTTGCGCAAGCGTGGATTTCGTGCGATGGCTACGGGTCTGCTGATTGCAGCGGGCCTCGCGCTGACGCCAGCCGCGTTCGCCGGCGGCCACGTCAGCGTGGGCGTCAACCTGCCCGGTGTCAGCATCGGCTACGGTGGTCACCGCGGCTACGTCGGTGTGTACGCTCCGGCCTACGGGTATGCGTACGGTCCGGCGTACTACAGCAGTCCGGTCTACTACGATTACGGTCCGGCCTACTATGACGGGTACTACTATGGTCCGTCGGTCGCCTATTACGGCCCGGCCTACTATGGCGGGTACTACTACTCCGGCGGCCACCGCTACTACCGCGGCAGCTATCGCGGCGGATATCGCGGCGGCTACAGCGGCGGACACAGCTACCATGGTGGCAGCAGCCACTATCATCACTGAAGCCGGAGCCGCGCAGGCCGCGATCTTGGCCTGAGCTGAAAAGGCAAGTACAACCGCCCCGTCCTGCGTGAGCATGGCGGGGCTTTTTTTGTCTGCGGACACGGCTGCGCAGCCCCCGTTTGCTGGCCGCCGACGGCGCCGCACACTATGATAGCGGTCGCATTTGCCTGTGGATGTCTCGATGAAGCCTGTTCAGGGGCCCGGCGGCCGCCAGCCCGGAAAGTCCGGTGCGCCGGCCGCCTGGATCTTCTTCCGCCAGTGGCTGAAGAATCCGCTCGGTATCGCGGCGTTTTCTCCGTCCGGCCGACAGCTTGCGCGCCAGATGATCGCGGAACTGCCGGCGCATGCCAGCCGCGTGGTCGAGCTGGGTGGAGGCACCGGTGTCTTTACCCGGGCGATGCTCGAGCACGGAATCGCGGCGCGCAATTTGCTCGTGCTCGAGTTGAACGACGAGTTCTACCGGCATCTGTGCCACCAGTTTCCGCAGGCGCATGTCGTGCACGGCAACGCGACCGAGCTCAAGGCGCTGGCCGAGCGCGATGGATTTCTCGCCGATGGGCTCGCCGACGCGGCGATCAGCGGCCTTGGCCTGCTGTCGATGTCGCGCACGCTGCAGCGTTCGATTCTCGAAGCGGCGTTCAGCGTGCTCAAGCCGAGCGGCCGCCTGATCCAGTTCACGTACGGACCGTCGTCGCCGGTGCCGCGCGAACTGCTGACCGAACTGGGTCTGCAGGTCAGGCGTGGCGGCTTTGCCTGGTGGAACGTGCCGCCGGCCGCGGTATACGTGTACACACGCAACCGGTCCGAGGCGATCCACGCCCAGCGCGCCGGCAACTGAAGCGCCCTCAGCCGGCCGGTGCAGGCAGCGTCCGGCCGTACAGGCGAACCTCCCGGTTTTCTCCCGGCAACGCCAACATGCGCTCGAAATGCAGGCCGATCCTGCCGAGCAGCACGCCTGACGCCTCGTTGTCCGGCGCCGTCGTCGCGACGATTCGCTTGAGCCCGAGTACGTCGAAACCGTAGGCCAGCGTGGCCTGTGCTGCTTCGCGCGCGTAGCCCCGTGCGCGAAATCGCGGCAGGAAGGCAAAACCGATGTCGACATCCGCGAGCGTGTCGCGCTTGAGCAATCCGCACATGCCGATCGGCGTTCCGTCGGACTTGAGTTCGACGCAGTACAGGCTGAAGCCGTGGCGCTCGTACATCGCCATCGGCCCTTTTTCGATGTAGCCGCGTGCATCGTCCAGGTTGCGCACGCCGCGGTCTCCGATGAAGCGCAGCCAGTCCGGGTCGTTGACCAGCTCGAACACGAAGCCGGCATCGCCCGGAATAAACCGGCGCAGCACGAGGCGTTGCGTCTCCAATACCTTCAGGGCCTCGCACGGATGGGCCGGCCGATGATTTTCACCGTGATCGTACACGCTCATGGTGGCGTCGCGTCCCACGGCCTGAATTGCCGCCGCGTGCCGAGCGTGACCAGGCCCTGGGCCAGGAACGACGTAAAAGGAAACAGCAGGCGGTCGCTGAGCGACCACAGGATCTCGTTGGCCTCCTGCGGCATGCCGATATTGAACATCCGGCCTTGCGGCGTCGTGCACAGGATCGGATCGGTCATGCTGTGAATCATGCGGCAAGACGCCGGGCGATGCGCATAGACGCGGCAGTTGTTCCCGGCCAGCAATGGACACGGTTGCGCGGCCGCAGCGAACGCATCCAGGGCGCGCATGACCGGATCGGTGCCGTCGCCGTCGTCCGCTTCGGCGATCTGGGCGGCGGTCGCCTGGAATTGCGCGGCGTTCTCGGCCAGCACGTCATGAATTTCGCAGTAGTCGGGCGTCGCCCGCAGGTTGCGGTACAGGTTGATGATCTCGAACGCGTAAACGCCGTGCACGATCTGGTGGCAACAACGCGTGCAGCCGAAGCGGCAGCGGACATTGAGTCCGCTGGCGCCCAGATTGTGTGCGATGTACGCGTCATAGGCCGCGTACAACTCGTCGAGCAACGCGAAAAAGCGTTCTGGCAGCCAGCCGCTCTCCTGGAACCGGTCGATTCCCTCGCAGCCGGACATTTCGCGCGCGATCCCGGCCATGTGCTCGGCCAGGCGCTGCGATTCGGCATCGTGCAGCGAAGCAATCTCAACGGATTCGGACAAGTCGACTCTCGCGTCGCAGGGCCAGGGCGCGATCATGATGATAGCTGAATCGACCTGGTGTCAGGCCGCTCACGCCGACGCCTTGGCCAGCGCGGCTGTGCGCCGCTCCCAGCTTTCCCGCGGCCATACGTCGGCGCTTCTGTAGTACTCGGCGACAGCCAGCGCGCCTGGCGGAAGCACCACCCAGGGCTGCTTCGACGCCGTGAAGATGTGGATGTCCGGCGCCAGCCGATCCGGTTCGTCGAGCGTACCGACGCGTACGAACCGGATCAGGTCGACGGCGCCGCCGTAGTTGCTCCACAGCGCGATGCGGCACTTCGGACAGCGCGCGATCCTCTGGCCCTTGCCGCTGTTGGAGGGCGTATCGACGACGTCGACGGCACCGCACAGCAGTTGCACGCGATCAGACTCGATCAGCGCGTTGAGCGCGAACGCCGTTCCGGTTTCGCGCTGGCACCAGCGGCAATGGCAGCAGTGGACGAACATCGGTTTCGTGGTCATGCGATAACGCACATGGCGGCAGGTACAGCCGCCCTCGTGCGGCTGCGAATCGGCGCTTGTCATCTTCGGCTCCGGTGGATGGGTCGGGACGGCGCGATCTTACCGGTTCCGCGGCGCGGGACAATTGAGCAAAAATCACTCGAAGCGTGAGCCCGACTGGCAGCGTGGTCAGGTCGTCGCGCCGGTCAGCCGCACGCCGATGGCGCGCAGATCGGAAGACAGGCGGGCGAAGTCGACATGCTCGTCGGTGATGCCGATCTCGAAGCGCGCGAGCGCCGCGCCGCTGTCGTCGAGCACGACCTGCGAATCGAGCGCGGTCATGTCGATGTTGTGGCCATCGATCAGGATCGACAGGATGTCGCGCAGCACGCCACGCTGGTTCGGCGCCTCGACGACGAAGTGGCGGCTGCGCAGGTTGCCGAGGCGGATCAGCGCCGCCTCGGTGCGGATCTTCATCTCGCGGCGCCAGGCGCCGTCCGGATCGAGCGTCGCGATGCCCTGCTCGAACAGGCGGGCCAGTTCCTCGCGCTTGCTGCCCGAGTCCAGAATCCTTCCGATCATTGCCTGGATATCGGCGAGGATCTGGCGGCCGAACGGTTCGCCCAGAGCCGTGGCGACGATGCCCGCCGACACGTCGGGTCGCTGCGTGGCGACGCGTCCGAGGCCGAGTTCGGCGAGCAGGTAGTTGGCCGGTGCGATGCGCGAGACGTCCTCGATCGTCATCGACGCCTGCGAGATGCCGTGGCCGAGCGCCTGGATCAGAATGCGCTGCACCAGGTGCGGCACCATCTGCACGATGATCATGGCGTCGGCGTGGCGGGCGAAATCGATGTGCTCGATGGTCATGCCGAGCGCGCCGTAGATCGCCGCGGCGGCGGTGGTGGCGGCAGCCGCGGTCGCGCCAACCGGCATCAGCAGCACGTTGTGGCCGCGCGGCGAGGTGCTCGAAACGACCATCGGATGCGTCGAGCACACGCTCGCGCCCGATGCGGCGATTTGTTCCATCGTGCCGGCGAACCCGCTCTTGTTCGAAGCGCAGTCGATGATGATCTTGCCGGCGAGGTGCTGGCGCATCGACCTGAGCATCGCATCGATCCGATCGTCCGGAATCGCAAGGAACACGATGCTGCTGGCAGCGACCGCGGCGAGCGCGTCATCGAAGGCGGTTTCCTTCTCGACGATGCGTATGCGGCGCGCCTGGTGCTCGAGCACTTCGCTGACGCGCCTGCCCCAGCCGGCCCCACCGCCGAACACGACGACCGTCGCTTCGCGCAGCAGATTCGCCGTCATGCCGTGGTTTGCCGCCAGCCGCGAAAGCCGGACAGCGCAAACCAGCCGCCGAATACCACGACGAGGGTGCACGGCAGGATGAAAAGCAACAGCGGCAGGTCCAATGCCGGGATCGCCAGATACACGATGACGACGAGGCTGGCGAGTGCGACGAGGCACAGGCACGACGCGCCAAGCTGGCGCCAACGCTCGCTGACTCCCGGCACCATCAGCACGATGCAGGCGAGGGCGGTGGCGAGCATCCTCCAGGGAACGAGCCAGACCGCCGCGGTCAGCAGCAGGTAGAAGAATGCGAACTGCGTGTCGCCGGAAATTGCCTGCCCGAGCAGCACGAGTCCGGCCGCTGGCAGTGCGTACGGAAGCACGGTCAGGGCTGCCAGAAAATACAAGGCCACGCGCATCGGGGGCTCCTGCCGACCAGTGCAAGTGTAGCGCGGAAACCCGGCGGCGAGGCCGTGTGCGGCCTCGCGTACGGCTGCTTGAAGCGGCACCCCGGCTGCGTTTTATACTGTCGCCGTCCGTGCCCGAGACAGGGGACCCGGTGGCGAACGATACTTCGATCTTGCGCACGGGTTTGCGACTGCGACGTGCCGCGATGGCGCTGCTCCTTGCGGCCCCGGCTGCGGCCAGCGCGTACAGCGTCAATTCGTACGTCGACGGCAACCAGACGCTGTACCTGAAGTGGGGCGACAATCACGCCGGCACGCTCGGCGGCACGGTCTACTGGTCATTCATCCCGCCCGGCACGTCGGGCAGCGCCTACTGTTCCGATGCATGTCCCGGCAGCAGCGGTTCGTCGATCAATATCGAGATCTCGCCGGGCGGCGGCTTTGCGTCGCATCCGATCACGGACCTTGAATCACACATCACCGCGATGATGGCGCTGTGGTCGGCGGCGACCGGTATTCAATTCGTCAAGCTCGATTCCGACAGTGGCGTGGCGATAAACGATGCCGCGGCCGTACCGCCGGCGACCGGCCAGATCCGCATCGGCGTTTTTTCGTTCAATCCGGTTGCGAACGGCAACGCCGCGGTGGGTTATTCGCCGCCGCCGAATGGCGGGACCGGCTCCGGCGACATCCTGTTCAATTCGAATGCGTACTACCAGTACGCGCCGGGCACGCCGGGCACCGCCTACGACACCACGTATGCTCCCAACGATATCGACGGCCTGATCCTGCACGAGCTCGGTCACGCGATCGGACTGGAGCATCCCGTGCACGTCGCCGGGCAATGCCCGATCATGGACGTGGACGACGCGTGCTTCGGCTACGTCAACCGGCAACTCGGCGCTGACGACAGGGCCGGCGCGATGTTCCTCTACGACACGCTGTTCGCGAACGGATTCGAGTAGCCGCGGCCGGTTGGCGCTTACAATCGGCACGACCAACCATTCAAGATCCGCATCATGGGTGAGAAGAAGCGCCGCGCTGCGGCAACCCAGGCGCTGGCGCAGCTGCTGGCTGGCGCACGCTCGCTGCATGCTGCCGGGCAGCTGGCGGTGGCGGATCGCGCCTATCGGCGCATTCTGCAAGCGCATCCGGAGAGCGCTGCTGCATGGCTCGGACTGGCTGCGCTTGCGCGCGACGCCGGTTCGCGCGATGCGGTGCTGCCGTTCCTCGCCAGGGCGGTGGCTGCGGCGCCGGGCGATGTGCAGGCGCGCATGCACTACGCCCGCGCGCTGCAGGAGCGCGAGGACTTCGATGCAGCGGCGATCCAGTGGCGAGCTGCGTGTGCACTGCATCCGGCCGATGCCATGGCATGGGAATGTCTCGGCATCGCCGAACAGGCGAACGGGAACACCCAGGCGGCTGTCGCGGCCTATCGACGCGCGCTGGAAATCGCCCCGACCGCGGCGCGCCGTGCCAAACTCGCGACGGCAATCTCGCCGATTCCGGCCTCGCGCGCGGCGATCGCCGCCGAGCGCGCGCGCATGCATGCGGTGCTCGATGCGATGCTTGCCGCGCAGGCACCGTCCGGACCGGCCGCTGCCGGTCCGTTCGATCTGGGCCTGTGGACCAACTTCTTCCTTGCCTATCACGGCGAAAACGACCGTGAATTGCAGGTCAAGACGGCAGCGGTGTACCGCCGCATCTGTCCGTCACTCGAGCATGTCGCCAGCCACTGCCTGCGGCCGATGCCCGGCTCCGGCAGGATCCGCGTCGGCCTGATCTCGCAGTTTTTCCGCAACCACAGCATCGGCCGCACCAGTCGCGGGCTGTTCGCGCATCTGTCGCGCGAGCAATTCGAAGTGACTGCGATTTTCATCCCGCCGCTGGTCGATGACGAATTCTCGCGCGCGATCCGGCGCGATGCGGAGCACAGGGTCATCGTGGCGCCGGATCTGTTCCGGGCGCGCGAACAGATCGCCGCGCTGCAGCTCGACGTATTGTTCTACCAAGACCTCGGCATGGAGCCGTTCGGCTATTTCCTTTCGTTCGCGCGGCTTGCGCCGGTGCAGTGCGTTTCGTTCGGGCATCCCGATACGACCGGCGTGCCGACGATCGACTGGTTTGTTTCGAACGATCTGTACGAGCCGGCCGATGCCCGGTCAGGCTACAGCGAGCGGCTATTCATGCTGCGCAATCTCGGCAGCCTCGCGTGCTACGCCCGTCCGGCGCTGCCGGCCGTGCCGAAGACGCGCGCGCAGTTCGGCCTTCCGCCGGATCGGCCGCTGTACCTGTGTCCGCAGAACCTGTTCAAGGTGCATCCGGACATGGACGACCTGATCGGCGCGATCCTGCGCCGCGATCCGCGCGGCGCCGTCGTCATGATCGAGGGCAGGGTGCGCAACTGGACGCAGTTGCTGCGCAAGCGCTGGCTCGACTCGATGCCCGACGTGCACGATCGCACCGTGTTCCTGCCGCGCATGCCGGCGGACGACTATCTGAGCCTGATCGCGCTGGTGGACGTCATGCTCGACACGGTTCACTTCAACGGCATGAACACCTCGCTCGAGGCGTTTGCCGTCGCCACGCCGGTCGTGACCCTCCCGGCGGCCTTGCAGCGCGGGCGCCACACCCAGGCGATGTATCGCCGCATGGGTTTGGACGACCTGATCGCCGCCGACGCCGGCGCCTACGTGGACATGGCCGTTCTACTGGCCAATGACCGCGTCGCGCGTGCTGACGCGAGCGGCAGGATTTGCGAACGCAGTCACGTGTTGTTCGATGACATTGCGGTCGTGCGCGAGTTCGAACGGTTTTTCCACGCCGCCTGTGGCCGCTAACGCCGCGCCGTACTGATCCGCTTTGGCGTGAATCGGCAAGGCACAGGAATCCCGCGAAGGAGGCAAAAGACCCACGGCAGGAGGGGAACGAATTTTCCCTTGCGGCAATTCCCGGCCTGTTATCGGGCTTCGGCAAGAAGTTCGATCGGCACGCTGCGCGCGGCCGGCCCGCGGCGAAGAAATTTTCGGGCAGCAACGCGGAGGCGCAAGATCCGGTCAGGGCAGCTGCTCGAAATCCCCGGCGAAGATCCGGTCGCCCTGCGATTCGAACGCGCCGATATCGACGGTCCCGTTATAGATCCGGTTGCCCGAAGCGCGCTGGTCGCTGCTGAGCGGATTGCCGTCCCATTGCGCCAGCGCATTGTTGCCGGCGTCGATCGCCGGGCTGCCGTCGAGCAGCGCCATGGTCCAGGTCGGACCGCCGTTGTCCTGCAGCGGACCCAGACCCGGGTCGCTCGTGAACTGGTTGTGGTTGCCCGGATCGGAGAAGGGAATGAAGTCCAGCGCCGTGCCGAGCAGGCTGTACTGCGCAGTCAACGTGCTCTGGCTCTGATCGAGATCGGCAGTTTGCTCGTTGCCGGGCTCGGCCATGTTGGCGCTGACGATCGAGTTGGCCACCGTCACGCTGGCCAGGTAGGCAAGGATGCCGGCTGCACCGATCGCGGAATTTCCGGATATCGTGGAATTGACGATGCCGGCTGCGCCATCGTTGGCATAGATTGCGCCGCCGTAGCTCGCGCTGTTTCCGGTCAGCGTCGAGTTGACCAGCATCAACGGGCAGGCTTCTGCCAGGATGCCGCCGCCGCGATTGTCGCCGGCGTTTGCGGAAATCGTCGAATCCACGACATCGAGCTGCGTGCAGCGATGGCCATAGATGCCGCCGCCGCTCTGCGGCGGCGCACCGGAGGCGCTGTTGCCGGAGACCGATGAGCGCGTCAGCGACAGCTTGCCGTAGTAACTCATGAACGCGCCGCCGCCGCGGCTGGCGCCGTTGCCCGAGATGACTGAATCGGTCGCCTGCACGTCGGTGCCATTGACGATCTCGAGCCCGCCGCCCTTGCGCGATGCCGTGTTGCCGGAGACGTTGCAATTGTTCAGCGTGAGGTTCGTGTAGTTGAATGCCGCGATGCCGCCGGCATAGTCGGCGCTGTTGTTCGAAACGACGACCGTGTCCAGCGACACCGTGCTGGAAAGCAGGAACAGGGCGCCGCCGCTGTTGCCGGGAATCGAGCCGTTGGTCAGGCTGATGTTGCTTGCCGAAAACGTGGTGAAGCCGACATACATCACGCGTGAGGCATGATCGGCATCGATCGTCTGCCCACTGCCCAGTATGGTCAGCGGGTTGGTGATGGCAAGCTCGGTGCCGGCCAGCGTTATGGTCGAATTGACGAGGCTGTCATCGAAGACGATCGTGTCGGAATTGTCGCCGCTGATGCAGGTGCTGTCGCCGTGAGCGTTCTTGTTGGCCGACACGATGGCCTGGCGCAGGGTGCAGGTCGACGACGTGCCGGCGTCGCCGCCATCGGTGACGACAATCGTCGCGGCACGCCCGCTCGTCGCGGCGAAGGCCAGTGACACCGCCAACGCGAGCGGCCGCAGTTCCGGTTGCAGTGGCAAACGCACGTATACCCCCTGTTGTCGCATCCTGCCGACGCGAGCGCGGAATACTACCTGCTACGCGCAAAGGCGCCTATCCGCAGGCGAGTCTGCCCGTTGCCGTGATAAGGATCCATTCACGAACGTGAAGGCCTGCTGTCGGGCGAGCGCGTGACCGGATCGAGTCCGGCGACGAACGCGGTCATGGCCGGGCGTTCCGCGCGTACTTCATCCTCGCGACATTCATCCGGGCCAGCCGCGGACCCAGATATGCGATGCGACTGCCCGAACTTGCACGACACGAACCGCTTTCCGGCGCTCAGGCTGCCGTGCGTCCACCGAGCGAGCGCAGCAGGTCCTGCGCCGTGCCGAGCCGTTCGGCCGCACCGGGCAGCTCGAGGCGGATGCGCAGCTTGTCCTGGCCGTCGAGCGCATACACCTTCGGTTGCGCCTGGATCAGCTTGATCACGCGCAACGGATCGATGTTCGGTTGCGGCCTGAAGAAGATGCGCCCGCCCTTGTCGCCGAGGTCGAGCTTGCGCACGCCCAGTGCGTTCGCGCCGAGCTTGATCCCGGTGACGGCGAAGAGCTGCTTGAGCGCATCCGGCAGCAGGCCGAAGCGGTCGATCATCTCGACCTGCAGCTCGCGCAGCGCGTCCGCATCGCGCGCACTGGCGATGCGCTTGTACAGGGTTAGGCGCGTGTGCACGTCGCCGATGTAGTCGTCGGGAATCAGCGCCGGGATGTGCAGTTCGATCTCGGCGTCATGGTCGGAAGTCAGATCGAAGTCCGGCACCTGGCCGTTCTTCAGCGCCGAGACCGCGCGTTCCAGCAGTTCGGAATACAGCGAGAAACCGATCTCCTCGATCTGGCCGCTCTGCTCCTCGCCGAGCAACTCGCCGGCGCCGCGGATCTCCAGGTCATGCGTGGCCAGCGTGAAGCCGGCGCCGAGTTCCTCGAGCGACGCAATCGCTTCGAGGCGTTTTTCGGCGTCGGCCGTCATGGCGCGCCGGTCCGGCACGATCAGGTAGGCGTAGGCGCGATGATGCGAGCGGCCGACGCGGCCGCGCAGCTGGTGCAGCTGGGCCAGGCCGAAGCGGTCGGCGCGATTGATCACGATCGTGTTCGCGCTGGGCACGTCGATGCCGGACTCGATGATCGTCGTGCATACCAGCACGTTGAAGCGCTGGCGGTAGAAGTCGAGCATGACCTGCTCGAGCTCGCGCTCGGGCATCTGGCCGTGGGCGATGCGCAGGCGCGCGTCGGGGATCAATGCCTGCAGTTCGCGCGCGGTCCGGTCGATCGTGTCGACTTCATTGTGCAGGAAGTACACCTGGCCGCCGCGCGCCAGCTCGCGCTGGAACGCCTCGCGCACCAACGCCGGATCGTATTGCGCGACGAAAGTCTTTACCGCGAGCCGGTGCTCCGGCGGCGTGGCGATGATCGACAGGTCGCGCAGCCCGGCCATCGACATGTTCAATGTGCGCGGGATCGGCGTCGCCGTGAGCGTCAGCAGGTCGACCTCGGCGCGCAGCTTCTTCAGGGCCTCCTTCTGGCGCACGCCGAAGCGGTGTTCCTCGTCCACGATGACCAGGCCCAGCTGCTTGAACTTCACATCCGGCTGCAGCAGGCGGTGGGTACCGATCATGACGTCGGTCTGGCCGTCGCGCAGTTTCGCTAGCGCAGCCTCGACTTCCTTCTTCGACTTGAAACGCGAGATCACTTCGACACGGACCGGCCAATCGGCGAAGCGGTCGGCGAAGTTCTGGTAGTGCTGCTGCGCGAGCAGGGTCGTGGGCACCAGCACGGCAACCTGCTTGCCGGCCGTCGCCGCGACGAACGCGGCACGCAGCGCGACTTCGGTCTTGCCGAAACCCACGTCGCCGCAGACGACGCGGTCCATCGCCTTGCCGGAGGCGAGGTCGGTGATGACGGCTTCGATCGCCTGCAGCTGGTCCGGCGTTTCCTCGAACGGAAACGTCGCGGCAAACTGTTCGTAGAGATTGCGATCGTAGGCGAACGCATGGCCCGGGCGCGCTTCGCGCTGGGCGTACAGGGCGAGCAGGTCGGCAGCGACATCGCGCACCTTCTGTGCCGCCTTGCGCTTGGCGCGTTCCCAGGCATCGCCGCCGAGCGAATGCAGCGGCGCCAGTTCCGGCGCGGTTCCGGAATAGCGCGACACCAGTTGCAGCTGCGCCACCGGAACGTACAGCTTGTCGCCTTTTGCATATTCGATCTGCAGGAACTCGCCGTTGGCACCGTCCGAAACGGGCCGGCCGACGTCGAGCTTGACCAGTCCCTGATAGCGTCCGACGCCGTGATCGACGTGCACGATCGGCGCGCCGATTGCCAGTTCCGCCAGGTCGCGCAGCACCGCCTCCGGATCGCGCACCGCGAGCTTGCGCCGGCGCGACTGCTGCGCGCGTTCGCCGTACAGCTGGCGTTCGGTCAGCACCGTGATCGGCGGATCGGCCAGCGCGAATCCGTCGTCGAGCGCGGCGACCGTGATGCAGAACGCCGTTGCAGAATCTCGTTCCTCGTCACCGCGGCTTGCGCCGGGATGACGGATGTCTCGAGGCTGCAGAAATTCCTGCCACGAAGCGACCGCCTGCGGTTTGAGGTCTGCCTGTGCCAGCTGGTCGAGCAATGCTTCGCGCCGTCCCGCCGAATCGGCCGCGATCAGCACGCGGCCGGTGTAGGTGGCGAGAAAAGTCTTCAGCTCGGCCGCCGGTGCTTCGCCGCGCCGGTTGATCGGCAGCGGCGGCGCCGGCTGCGTGCCGAGATCGACGGCGTGCTCGCTGGAATCCTTCGCGACGATTTCGACGCGCAGCCTGAGATTCAGTTGCTCGCGCAGGCGATCGGGCGCCAGATACAGCTCGCTTACCGGCAGGATCGGACGCTCGATGTCGTGCGCGCGGCTGTCGTAGCGTGTCTGCGCCTGCTGCCAGAACGTCGCGGCGGCGCCGAGCGTGTTTTCGGCCAGCACGAACAGTGTTTGCTCGCCGAGATAGTCGAACAATGTCTCGGTCTTGTCGAAGAACAGCGGAAGGTAATACTCGATGCCGGCCGGCGTGGTGCCTTCCTTGAGATCCTGATACAGCGGACAGCGGCGCGGGTCGATCGGAAAGCGGTCGCGCAGCGTATTGCGGAACGCCTTGACCGATTCCTCGGTGAGCGGGAACTCGCGCGCCGGCAGCAGGTTGACGCGCTCGACCTTGTGCGCGGAACGCTGCGTTTCCGGATCGAATGTACGGATCGATTCGATTTCCCGGTCGAACAGCTCGATGCGATACGGCTCGGCGGTGCCCATCGGAAAGACGTCGAGCAGCGCGCCGCGCACGGCAAAATCGCCGGGCTCCTGCACCTGCGGCACATGGCGATATCCGGCCGCCTCGAGCCGGCGCTGCTCGTGCCCCAGATCGAGTTTCTGCCGCAGTTCGAGGACGAGGCTCGACCCGCCGATGAAACTGCGCGGCGCCAGGCGCTGCATCAGTGTCGCGATCGGCACCACCAGCACCCCGCGCAGTGTCGTCGGCAGGCGGTACAGGGCGGCAATGCGCTGCGACACGATTTCCGGGTGCGGCGGAAACAGGTCGTAGGGGAGCGTTTCCCAATCCGGCAGGTGCAGCACGTCGAGCGGCGGACCGGCTCCCGCGGGCGGCGCAAAAACGCGCAGGTCCGATTCGAGCGCCTGGGCCGACTGCGTATCGCGCGTGACCGCGACGACGATGCCTGCATGCGCGTGGGCAGCCCGGGCGATCGCCAGCGCCATCGCGCTGCCGTGTGGCGCGTTCCAGTAGCCGCGCTGCCGCGCGTCGTGCGGCAGCGGGGGGTGCATCAATGACCTAGTAGCGCCCATCGACCATCCAGATTCATTTCCGAGGCAGAAGCGTCTGACCCGGGGATTCGCGGGCGGGCGCATCAAGCCGTGAACTCCGCCGCGCGATCGGCGCAGCGGACGGTTTTCCGCGCGCCGGTCCGGTCCCCACGCGGTCAATCGGCTTCGTTGAAAAAACGACACCGGCGCCGGAGCACGGTATGTGCCCAGCGCGGGGCGCGCAGTGTATCGCGTCGCGCTGCGACATGTGATTTTTCAGGGCGTTACTTTCGACACGGCCCACGAATTTTCACATGTATTTACGCGGCGGCCAGCGCGGTTCAGCGATAATGCGCCCAGGTGATCCAAGAATCGCCCTGCCGTTCGAGCAACTCCGCGTCGTCCCCTGATTCATCAAGGAAAACATGTTGGTCCTGACCCGACTCCGTTCAATGCGTCGATCGGCATCGATGGCGGTTCTGCCCGCCGTCCTGCTGGCAGCCTGTTCGCCGCCGCCGCCGCCGCCGGCCGATCCCGCTGTCCCGGTGAGCGTCGCCGCTGCCATCAGGAAAGTGATGCCAGAGCTGGTCACGGCAGTCGGCACGGTCGAGGCGATCAACAGCGTCGCGGTCAAGTCCCTGATCGACGGCCAGCTGCTGCAAAGCGCTGTCAGGGACGGCGACGACGTCAAGACAGGGCAGCTGCTGTTCAAGATCGATCCGCGCCCGGCCCAGGCGACGCTCGCGCAGATGCAGGCGGCGTTGGCCAAGGATGTCGCCGCACGCGACCTGGCCCACGCGCAGGTGCGGCGCTACCAGCCGGTCGCCGACAAGGGTTTCATCTCGGCCGACCAGATGCAGCAGTACGTGACCGCCTACGAGGCGGCGGCTGCCAGCGTCAAGGTCGATCAGGCGAATGTCGAAGCGGCCAGGCTCACGCTCGCCTATGCCGACATCTACGCGCCGATCTCGGGGCGCGCCGGTCGCATCCTCGTGCAAGCCGGCAACCTGGTGAAGGCCAACGACACCAATCCGTTGCTGGTGCTGAACCAGATCGCGCCGATCTTCGTCACCTTCTCGATCCCCGGCGACCTGGTCGATCGCGTGCGCCAGGCGCAGGCGCAGGCCACCCTGGCGGTCGAGGCGAGCGGCGCGGGCATGAGCAAGCCGGAAAGTGGAAAACTGGCCTTTGTGGACAATGCGGTCGACCCGACCACCAATACGGTAAAGCTGCGCGCCAGCTTCGCCAACGACAATCAGGTGTTGTGGCCGGGGCAGTTCGTCAATGTCACGCTGACCGTCGGCAGCGACCGCGACGCAATCGTCGTGCCCGACGCCGCGGTCAAGGCGGGGCCGGACGGCAGCTATGTATTCGTCGTCAAGGCCGATGGCCGGGCCGAGCAGCGCGCCGTCGAAGTCGCGCGCGCGGTCGGCGACGAGGCGATGATCAGCAAGGGCCTTAACCCCGGCGATGTGGTCGTCACCGACGGCCAGTCGCGGCTGGTCGACGGCAAGCGGGTGAAAGCCCCGGATCAGGCAGGCAAGGCCACGGCCGGGCAAGACGCGGCGAAATAGCGCGACGCCGATGACTTCCGTCTCCGAAATCTTCGTCCGCCGCCCCGTCATGACGACCCTCGTCATGATCGGGATTCTCGTCTTCGGCTTAGCGGCATACCGGCTGCTCCCGGTATCTGACCTGCCCAACGTGGACTTTCCGACGATCCAGGTCACGGCGAATTTGCCCGGTGCCTCGCCCGAAACGATGGCATCGGCCGTCGCCACGCCCCTGGAAAAGCAGTTCTCGACGATACCCGCGCTCGACTCGATGACGTCGCAGAGCGGCATCGGCCAGAGCCAGATCACGCTGCAGTTCACGCTCGAGCGCAACATCGATGCGGCCGCCCTCGACGTGCAATCGTCGATTTCGGCGGCACTCAAGCAGCTGCCGCCGACGATGACCACGCCGCCGACCTTCCGCAAGGTCAATCCGGCAGATGCGCCTATTTTCTTCATCGGCATGAGTTCGAAGACGTTGCCGCTGTCGAAGGTCGACGAGTACGGCGAGTCGCTGCTTGCGCAGCGGCTGTCGATGATCGACGGCGTCGCGCTGGTGAACGTCTACGGCTCGGCCAAGTACGCCGTGCGCATCGACCTGGATCCGGGCGCGATGGCTGCGCGCGGCCTCGGCATCGACCAGGTGCAGGCAGCGGTCGGCAACGGCAATGTCGACCTGCCGACCGGCACGCTATATGGCGGCAACCGCACCTACAACCTCATGGTCAACGGTCAGTTCGAGGCAGCCAAGCCGTTCGAGGACCTGATCGTGAGCTATCAGAACGGAGCGCCGGTGCGGCTTCGCGACATCGCTCACGTTTACGATGGCGTGCAGAACGACAAGCTCGCCGCCTGGGTCAACGGCACGCGCGGCGTGCTGCTGGCGATCCAGAAACAGCCCGGCGTCAACACGATCGCCGTGGTCGAGCGCATCCGGGCCGTGCTGCCGGACTTCGAGAAGCAGCTCCCGGCCGGAGTCGACCTGAAGGTCTTCTACGACCGTACCGAAAGCATCCGTGCCTCCGTCAACGACGTGCAGTTCAGCCTGTTCCTCGCGCTGATCCTGGTCGTGCTGGTGATTTTCCTGTTCCTGCGCAACCTGTCGGCGACGATCATTCCATCGCTGGCACTGCCGATGTCGATCGTCGGTACGTTCGCGATCATGTATCCGTTCGGCTACAGCCTCGACAACCTGTCGCTGATGGCGTTGACGTTGTGCGTCGGCTTCGTCGTCGACGATGCCATCGTGATGCTGGAAAACATCTCGCGCCATCTGGAAATGGGCAAGACGCCGCTCCAGGCAACGCTGGACGGCGCGCGCGAAATCGGCTTCACGATCGTGTCGATGACCTTGTCGCTTGCGGCGGTGTTCATCCCGTTGCTCTTCATGGGCGGCATCATCGGCCGCCTGCTGCACGAATTCGCGGTGACGATCGTCAGCGCGGTGCTGGTCTCCGGGTTCGTCAGCCTGAGCCTCACGCCGATGCTGTGCAACCGCATGCTGAAGTCGCACCACGGCGAAACGCACGGCCGCATGTACCAGTTCTTCGAGCACGTCTTCGACGGCATGCAGAATTTCTACCGGCGCACGCTGCAGGCGAGCCTGAAGCACCGCCGCGTGGTGCTGGTCGTGTTCGGCCTCATTCTCGCCGCGACGGTCATGCTGTTCGTGATCGTGCCGAAGGGATTCCTGCCGAGCGACGACACGGGCCAGCTGTTCGTGTTCGACGAGGCCGATCAGGACGTCGGTTTCGACGAGATGGCGCGCAAACACAGCGAGGCCGCAAAGATCATCCGCGAAGATCCGAACGTTGCCGGCGTCATGGCATTCATGGGCGTTTCCGGCAGCAGTGCGACACTGAACGTCGGCCGCATGATCGTTACACTGAAGGCGCGCAGCGAGCGCGGTTCGCCGGATCAGGTGATCCAGGAGATGCGGCCGAAACTCAATGGCATTCCGGGCTTCAAGGTCTACCTGCAGAACATCCCGATCATCCGCATTGGCGCTCACCTTACCAAGACCGAGTTCCAGTACGCGTTGCAGGATATCGACACCAAGGAGTTGTTCGCGTTCGTGCCGAAGCTGGTCGACACGGTGGCCAAGCTGCCGGGCTTCCAGGACGTGACCAGCGACCTGCTCATCGCCCAGCCGGAAGTGGACGTCAAGATCGATCGCGATGCCGCCTCGGCGGTCGGTGTCACGGCGGCGCAGGTCGAAGGCGCGCTGTACACCGCATTCGGCCCGCAGCAGGTGTCGACGATCTACACGTCGATCGACCAGTACTGGGTGTTGATGCAGGTCGATCCGAAGCGGCAGGGCGATCCGAACGTGCTCAACCAGATCTATATCCGGTCGGGCAACGGCCAGCAGGTTCCGCTGTCGGCCGTCGCCCGTTTCGACAAGTCCGTGGGTCCGGCCACGATCAGCCATCTCGGCCAGGTGCCGGCGGTCACGCTGTCGTTCAACCTCGCGCCCGGCGTGTCCCTGAGCCAGGCTGTCGAGCGCATCGATGCGGCAGTGGCCAAGCTGAAGATGCCGGACACGATCACGGGCGTGTTCCAGGGCACGGCGCAGGCGTTCCAGTCGTCGATCGCCGGCATGGGCATCCTGCTGTCGCTGGCGATCTTCGTCATCTATCTCGTGCTCGGCATCCTCTACGAGAGCTTCATCCATCCGCTGACCATCCTGTCGGGTCTGCCGACCGCGGCATTCGGCGCGCTGTTGACGTTGATGCTGTTTCACATCGACCTGAACCTGTATTCGGCCGTCGGCCTGATCATGCTGATCGGCATCGTCAAGAAGAACGCGATCATGATGATCGACTTCGCCGTCGAGGCCGAGCGCAACGGCAAGCCTGCCGAGGAGGCGATCTTCGAGGCCTGCCTGGTGCGTTTCCGTCCGATCATGATGACCAGTTTCGCCGCGCTGTTCGGTACGCTGCCGATCGCGCTGGGACTGGGCTCCGGCGCGGAGTCGCGCCGTCCTCTGGGTCTGGCCGTCGTCGGCGGCCTGCTGACCTCGCAGGTGCTGACCCTGTATCTGACGCCGGTGATCTATCTTTACTTCGATCGCCTGCAGCAGCGGCTTCGGTCGCGGCGCGGACGCAAGCAGGTCGCTGTTGCGCGGGGTTCCGAAGCACACGGCCGCGTCTAGCCGTCGCATCGTTGCGGCGCTGCCGCAACATCCCGCCGCGACCGGACAGTCTGCGGCGCGTCGTGCAAGCTAGAGCGTCAACTGAACCCGGATGATGCCCGGATCATGGAACGCCAGCTGGCGCGCGAAACCAAGGTGAGCGCACAACTCCAGCATCGCGCCATTTTCGCTCAGCACATCGCCCCAAAGTTCGACCGCGCCGCGCTGACGGCAGGCGTGGATCAGGCGTTGCATCAACAGCGTGCCGAGGCCCTGGCCTGCAAAGTCGTGCTGGACGATCAGCGCGAATTCGGCAGCCAGCGTGACCGGATCGATGTAGGCGCGCGCAACAGCGCGGATGGTCGGCGCGACCTCGTCGCCCGGATCCAGCAGCACGATGGCCAGCGCGTGCTCGGTGTCGATGTCGCAGAACTGCCTGGCCATCGGCGCCGGCAGGTCGGTCAGCGGGTGCAGGAAGCGCAGGCGGATTTCATCCGGCGTCAGCGCGGCAAAGCCGCGGCGCAGCGCGTCGACGTCGTCGCGGTGGATGTCGCGCAGCAGCAACGTCCTGCCGTCGCGCGTCGTGATCAACTCGCCGGTCAGGCGCGGTACCGGTACCGGCTGCGGGCGCGTATCACGCGGCGGCGGGCGTCCGCCGACGGTCTGGAAGCGCGTTGCTTCCGCGCCGCGGATGGTGTTGAGCGAGGTTTTCATGCGGCCACCTTGCCGGCCTGATCTAGAGCACGCCATCTAATCAGCGGCGGCGTTCAGCGTGCAGTCAATCCATTCCGGCGCAAGCGGCCGGCGCACGCGCAGAGCAATGCAAGCACCTGCGCCGCCGCCGACCCGCCTTCCGCTATATTGGCATCATGGCGGCTCTGCCGCGATGTGCACGGGCGCAATGATGGACATCGACGAGCTTCGCAAGGTATGCAGCGCCTGGCCCGGAGTCAGCCAGAGCGTGAAGTGGGAAGATGACCTGGTCTTTTCGGTCGGCGCGAAGATGTTCGCCGTGACGGCCCTGCGCGGACCGCACAAGGGTCGCATGTCGTTCAAGGTCGACCGCGACCGGTTTCTCGAACTGACCGACCAGCCAGGCCTTGTGCCGGCCCCATACATGGCGCGTGCATTCTGGATTTCGATCACCGAACCGGAACGTTTCAGCGAAGCGCAGACGCTGGCATTCGTGCGCCGCTCCTACGAACTGGTTCGGGGCGGGCTGAGCAAGAAACTGCAGGCATCGCTGGCCGACGACTGAACCGCCGGCCAGCACTTCGGTTCAACGCCTGAATTGCGCGAACGTGACGGTACGACTGCCTGTCCGGCACTTCCGCCGTCCACGCAAGGCCGGGACGCTACTGCCAGAACGGCAGGCTCGGTTCGATCGCATCGACGATGAGCACGGGCGTGGATTTGCGCAACTGCGGAGCGTTCATGGGCATCTGCGGTGGCGGACCAACCTTTGGGACATGGGCTTGATTCGGGGCAATGTTAAGCTAGGCTGCTGGCAACATCCTGGCAGCGGCAACTCGCCGGGCGAAGGGACGATCGCAGTGGTACGGTAGCGGGAAACGACGACCAGACATGTCCGGCAAGGCTGACTCTCTCAAGACCATCCTGTTCGCGCTCGGGGCGAATTTCGCGATCTTCGTCGCCAAGTTCGTGGCCGCGCTGCTTACCGGCTCCGGCTCGATGCTGGCAGAGGCGGTGCACTCGCTGGCCGATTGCGCCAACCAGGGCCTGCTGCTGATCGGCATGCGCCAGTCCCGCCGCGCGCCGTCGGCCGAGCATCCGCTCGGTTACGGCCTGGTGGTGTATTTCTGGTCGTTCCTGGTCGCACTGCTGCTGTTCAGCGTCGGCGGCGTGTTTTCCTTCTACGAGGGCCTGCACAAGCTCGAGCATCCCGAACCGCTGCGCTGGCCCTGGCTGGCAGTCGGCGTGCTCGTATTCGGCTTCATTGCCGAGTCGTTCTCGATGTGGGGCTGCCTGCGCGAAGTGAACAAGGCGCGCGGCAGGAGGGGACTGTGGCGCTGGTTCCGCGACAGCCGGCAGAGCGAACTGATCGTCGTTTTCGGCGAGGATCTTGCTGCGTTGCTCGGATTGCTGATCGCGCTCGTGGCAGTGCTCACGACCGAGCTGACCGGCAATACACTGTTCGATGCCTACGGTTCCATTGCCATCGGTGTGCTGCTTTGTGTCATCGCCTTCTTCGTGGCGCGGGAAGTGGCCTCGCTCCTGGTCGGCAAGAGCGCCGAGGCGCACTTGCGCGAAGCGATCCGCGAGTTCGTCGGCGCCCAGCCCGAGGTCGAGGTCGTCTTCAACCTGATCACGCTGCAGCTGGGTCCGGACCTGATGGTCGCGACCAAGGCGAAGATGCGCGGCGAGACGTCCGGCCGCGAGCTGATCGAGGCGATCAACCGCGTCGAGGCGGCGATGAAGGCGCAGTTTCCGGAAATTCGCTGGTCGTTCTTCGAGCCGGATTTCGAGGATTGATGCGCCAAACGCAGCGCGCGCTGGCGGCATTTCCCGTGCGCGGTTTCGGTTTCGTGCCGCTGGCGGATTCCGCCACGCTGCACGGGCGCTTCGCCGGAGTTGCCTCGTCGCGCGCGCGTCGCAGGCGCGACGCAATCCGCCGAATGAGTCACGATCTGTCCGACCGGAGGTTTTGACTGTGGATCCGAAAACATTGATGCCGTTGTTGTTCGGGGCGCTGATTGGATTCGCGATCTATCGTCGCGTGCGCCGCAATATCGGCCGCCAGCTGCTCAGCCCGTTGCGCCTGAAATGGCGTATCGGGCTGTTCGCGGTTGTCGGTACGCTGGTCCTGTTCGTGTCCGCGCGCGATGCGGCGTTGTGCGCGGCCATGCTGGCGGGCATCGCAGGCGGGGCGGCGCTTGGCTGGCTCGGCTTGAAGCACACGCAGTTCGAGGCAACGCCGCAGGGGCGCTGGTATACGCCGCACACATACATCGGCGCGTTCGTCTCGGCGCTGTTCCTGGGCCGCGTTGCCTACCGCTTCATCGTGCTGTATTCGACGTCGCATGCCGTGGCGGCCAATTCCGATCCGTTTGCCGCCTACCAGAAGAGTCCACTGACGCTTGCGATCTTCGGCGTGCTGGTCGGCTACTACATTTTCTACTACAGCGGCGTGCTGCGGCACAGCCGCGACCTGCAGGTGCCGCCGGGCGACTCGCCGCAGGCGGATTGAAGCCTTCAGTCGCGCGCAAGCCAGTCGACGCGCGCGGCGCTTCTTGCATCGCGCGCCAGTTGCTGCTGCAGCAGCGGCAGCGTCGCGCGCAGCTGTTCGTCGAATTTCCATGGCGCGTTGACGATCACCATGCCGCAGCCGTTCAGGCGCAGCGGTGAGTCGTCCGCATGGATCATCAGTTCAGCGACCAGGGTCTTGCGCGCGCCGTTCGCGCTGAACCAGCGCAGGAAGGGCCGCGTCGCCTCGCGTTGCTTGATCGGGTACCAGATCGCGTAGATGCCGGTGGGCCAGCGTTCCAGCGCTACCGACATCGCCGCCTCGATCGCGCGGAACTCGGCGGACTGCGTCTCGAACGGCGGATCGATCAGGACCAGTCCACGGCGTTCCTTCGGCGGCAGCAGCGCGCCGAGCGCCGCGTAGCCGTCGCGCTGGTGCACGCCGAAGCGCGCGTCGCCGGCAAACAGCAGCTTGAGCGCGGCTGCTTCGTCGGCCTGCACCTCGCACAGCACGGCGCGATCGTTGTCGCGCATCAGGTGGCTGGCGATCAGCGGCGAACCGGGATAGACCGCGATTGCGCCGCCGGAATGTCCAGGCAGGTTCAATGCGGCGACGAGGTCGAGGTAGGTGCGCAACATCGGCGCCGGCGCGGTGTTGCCGAGCAGGCGCACGACGCCGTCCTGGGCTTCGCCGGTCTTGCTCGCTTCGCTGCCGCGCAGATCGTAGCGGCCCGCGCCGGAGTGGCTGTCGACATAGCAGAACGGCGCCGGCTTCTCGCGCAGCGCCTGCAACAGGCCGATCAGGATCGTGTGCTTGAACACGTCGGCGAAGTTGCCGGCGTGGAAAGCATGGCGGTAGTTCATGCGTGCATGCGGGTAGAATTCATCCGTTGCAGTTTAGCAATGCCGCGGCAGCCGGAACGGTCCGATACAGCATGAAACGACTCCCAGGAGGCAGGTCGATGTTTTCCGGCTCGCGGCGGCGCTTCGTGACCGGACTCGCGCTGGGTGGTGTCGCCGCCTCGCTGGGCCTGCAGCGGCCGGCCTGCTCCGAGCCGGCACGAATGCGCGTCGCCGAACTGTGCGGCAGCCAGTTCGACCTCGATATCGGTGCCACGACAGTCAATTTCACCGGCGCCACGCGCGTCGCGACCGTGGTCAACGGCAGCCTGCCGGCGCCGATCCTGCGCTGGCGCCAGGGCGATACCGTGACGCTGCGCGTGCGCAACTTGCTGCCGACGACGAGTTCGATCCACTGGCACGGCATCGTGCTGCCGGCGGACATGGACGGCGTGCCCGGGTTGAGTTTCATGGGCATCGCGCCGCAATCGAGCTACACGTACCGCTTTTGCGTCAACCAGTCGGGCACCTACTGGTATCACAGCCACTCGCGTTTCCAGGAGCAGACCGGCTTGTACGGCGCCATCGTCGTGGAGCCGCGCGCGGGCGATCGGCACCGCGCCGACCGTGACCATGTCGTGCTGCTTTCGGACTGGAGCGACAGCGATCCCGAGCACCTCTACGCGACGCTGAAGAAACAGAGCAACTACTACAATTACGCCCGGCCGACGGCCGGTGACTTCCTGCGCGATGCGGCAGCGAATGGCGTCGGCACTGCGCTCGACCGGCGCGCGATGTGGAACCGCATGCGCATGGATCCGAGCGACCTGTCCGACGTGTCGGGCCATGCCTACACGTACCTCATGAACGGAATGACGCCGGCGGGAAACTGGAGCGCCACATGCGCGCGCGGCGAGCGCGTGCGCCTGCGCTTCATCAACGGCGCGTCGATGACTTTTTTCGACGTGCGTGTGCCGGGCCTGAAACTGACCGTCATCGCGGTCGACGGACAGGATGTCGAGCCGGTGACGGTCGACGAGTTCCGCCTCGGTCCGGCCGAAGTCTGCGACGTCATCGTCGTGCCGGACGACGAGCGCGCGTATGCGATATTCGCGCAGGCGATGGACCGCTCGGGTTACGCATGCGGCACGCTGGCGCCACGCTCCGGCATGCAGGGCGAGGTGCCCCCGCTCGATCCACGCCCGTTGCTGACCATGGCCGACATGATGGGCGACATGAACATGCCGGGCATGGATCATCACTCGATGCCGATGAAGGGCGCGGAAGGCAGTTGCGGCGCCGGCATGGCGGGCATGAGTGCGGATGCGGCGACCGCGCCGCCTGCGACCGGGCCGGGCGTCGACATGACGGTGGCGACGCCGCGCGCGAACCTCGACGATCCGGGCGTCGGCTTGCGCGACAACGGCCGGCGCGTGCTGACCTACGCCGACCTGCACACGGCGGGCGCGGCGATCAGCCGCGAACCACAACGCGACATCGTGCTGCACCTGACCGGCCACATGGGCCGCTATGTCTGGTCGTTCGACGGCCGGAAGTTCTCCGATGCCGCGCCGCTGCGGCTGCGCTACGGCGAACAGGTGCGCATCACGCTGGTCAACGACACGATGATGACGCATCCGATCCACCTGCACGGCATGTGGAGCGAGGTCGAGACGCCGCAGGGCGAATTCCTCGTGCGCAAGCACACCGTCGTCGTGCAGCCGGCGCAGAAACTCAGCTATCGGGTCAGTGCCGATGCGATCGGCCGCTGGGCCTACCACTGTCACCTGCTTTACCACATGGAAGCCGGCATGTTTCGCGAAGTCGTGGTCGCATGATCGCGCTGCGGCGTCGCGCTGCGCCGGGGCGCATGCTGGCCGTGGCGTGGCTGGCGCTGTTCTGGCTGCAGGCTCCGGCGCAGCAGGACAACGCCACCGTAGACGGACATGTCGCGCCGCCACCGCCGGCGCAGGCGATGCCGCCGATGTCGGAGCAGGAAATGGGCCGCGTCATGGACATGCATGACGATCCGCTGCTGGGCATGTTCAAGCTCGACCAGTTCGAGCACGCGCAGGGTGGCGGGGCCAGCACGACCGACTGGGAAGCCGAAGCATGGATCGGGCGCGACTTCGACAAGTTCTGGCTGCGCAGCGAAGGCGGGCGCGAGGACGGGAACACCGACGCACGGCTCGAAGCGTTCTGGGATCATGCCTTCGCGAGCTACTGGGACTGGCAACTCGGCGTGCGGCATGATTTCGGCAGCGGCCCGAAGCCGTCGCCCGCGGCCGCAACAGGTCTGCGCGACACTGGGGCTCCGGCCAGGCGTGACTGGGCTGCGTTCGGCGTGCAGGGCCTGGCGCCGTACTGGTTCGAGATCGAGGCGACGGCCTACGTCGGCGATGGCGGACGCACAGCGTTGCGCCTGCGCGCGCAGTACGAACTGCTGCTGACGCAGCGGCTGATCGTGCAACCCGAATTCGAAGCCAACCTGTACGGCAAGAGCGATCGGGCGCGTGGCATCGCCGACGGCCTGTCCGATGCCGACCTCGGACTGCGGCTGCGCTACGAGATTCGCCGCGAAATCGCCCCCTACATCGGCATCGTGCGCAAGCAGCGCTTCGGCGATGCCGGATTTGCCACACACGCGGGCACCGAAGTCCAGTTCGTCACGGGGCTGCGCATCTGGTTCTAACCGCTTGCTTCAAGTCGTTGGCCGCGCCGACAAGTGAGTGCGTGCGTTGACTCCGTCTCCCTGACTGCGGGGAGTGGGCCGGGTCAGGGGTGCGATTTGGGCACAGTCGTACCCAGTGCACCTGCCTGCACGATGTGCTGCCTGCAGGACAAGCCGGCCTCTCACCGAACCCTGTCTCCATCATTCGATGGAGACAGGGGAGAAACGCTGCAGACCTTCCCGGCTGGCGAATCCCGCTCAGCCGACGCGGACCGATGTCATCGCGAGCGAACTGGTAACCGCATCGTTGAAAATGTGGATTTTGTCGCCTTCGCGACGCGCGCCGAGCGCGTACAGCAGCGGCAGGTAGTGCTCCGGAGTCGGGACACCGAGTACGACATCGGCGCCCAGCGCATGCCAGTCGGCGAGTGCCGCGGTGTCACCGGCTTCGATGCGTTCGCGCAGCAGCGCGTTCGCGCGCTCCGCCCACGGCGCCGGCGCCGCGGCGTTGCGGAAGTCGAACAGGCGCAGGTTGTGGACGATGTTGCCGCTGCCCAGAATGAGCACGCCTTCGTCGCGCAGTGGCGCCAGCTCGCGCGCGAGGTCCAGATGGAAGCGTCCCGGTCGGGACGTGTCCAGGCTCAGTTGCACGACCGGAACATCCGCTTCCGGATACATCACGCGCAGCACGCTCCATGCACCATGGTCGAGGCCCCATTCGGTCGTGACATGGACCTGCACGTCCTTGACCAGCGTGGCCACGCGCCTTGCCAGCGCCGGATCGCCCGGCGCCGGATAGCGCACGTCGAACAGCGCTTGTGGAAAGCCGCCGAAGTCATGAATCGTCTCGGGCTGCTCGGCGGCGCACACGCCGACGCCACGCGTCTCCCAATGTGCCGAGATGCACAGGATCGCGGTCGGTTTCGCGATCGATTGCGCCATCTCGCGCCAGCCGTGCGTCCAGGAATTCCGCTCGATCGCATTCATCGGCGAGCCATGGCCGATGAACAGGGCGGGCAGGGTACGTTGTATTGTCGCGAGTGTCATGCTAACTGAGTCGGTCTCACCGAATTGGCGGCGGGCACTACTATATCGATGCGCCGGCACGTTTGTTCAAGCGGCAGGATGTTCCAACCCCATGCAAGCCACCGCAACACCGGAGAACGAAGGACATGCTGCGGGATCCGCCGGACCAGGGCGTGTGGCCGTCGTCGGTGGCGGACCGGCCGGCTTGATGGCGGCCGAGGCTGCCCGCGCCGGCGGCGCAGACGTGCACGTCTACGAACGCCTCGGGTCGGTCGGACGCAAGTTCCTGGTCGCCGGCAAGGGCGGCCTCAACCTCACGCACAGCGAAGGCACCGACGCGTTTGTCGAACGTTACGGCGCGCGCCGGCACCAGGTCGCGCGCTGGATCGCTCAATTCGATCCCGCCGCGATTCGCGACTGGGCTCGCGCGCTGGGCGTCGAGACGTTTGTCGGCAGCTCCGGCCGCGTGTTCCCGCGCGACCTGAAGGCAGCGCCGCTGCTGCGCGGCTGGGTGCGGCGGCTGCGCGCGAGCGGCGTCGCCTTCCACGTGCAACATCGCTGGCTCGGCTGGGGCGAAGACGGCGCGTTGCGCTTCGCGCATGCCGACGGCGAGCGGCGCGTGTCGGCCGATGCAGTCGTTCTTGCACTCGGTGGCGGCAGCTGGCCGGTGCTCGGTTCGGATGGATCGTGGGTGCCGGTGCTGGCCGGTCGCGGCGTGACGATCGCGCCACTGGAGCCGTCGAACTGCGGCTTCGACATCGGCTGGAGCGAACACTTCGCGCAACGCCACGCCGGCCATCCGCTCAAGCCGGTGGTCGTCGAATGGACCGAAGACGACGGCCGCATCGTGCGCCAGCAAGGTGAATTCGTCGTCACGGCGACCGGCATCGAGGGCAGTCTGATCTATGCGCTGAGCAGCAGGTTGCGCGACGCGATTTCGGCTCGGGGCAGTGCGCAGATCCGGCTGGATCTTGCGCCGGGCCGCGACGGGCAACGCCTCGCCGGCGATCTTGCGCGTCCGCGCGGCAGCCGCTCGACCAGCGAACACTGGCGCCGGCATGCCGGCATCGATGGCGTCAAGGCGGGCTTGCTGCGCGAGGTGCTGTCGAAGGCCGGACAGCAGGATTCCGAGCTCGTGGCGCGGACGCTCAAGGCGCTTCCGCTGACGCTCAAGAAACCGCGCCCGCTTGCCGAGGCGATCAGCAGCGCCGGCGGCGTGACGTTTTCCGCGCTCGACGGAAGCCTGATGCTGCGCGAGCTTCCGGGCGTGTTCTGCGCCGGGGAAATGGTCGACTGGGAAGCGCCGACCGGCGGCTACCTGCTGACGGCCTGCCTCGCCAGCGGCCGTATCGCCGGCGCCGGCGCCGCGCAGTGGTCAAGCCGCTTGCGTCGCGATCCACAGTGAACCGCCGGCCAGCAGACAACCGATGACCGTTGCGGCGAGCACATCGCTCGGGTAGTGCAGGCCGAGCACGACGCGCGATATCGCCACGAGCAGCGTGAACGTCACGAGCAGCGGTGCCAGCAGCGGGAAGTAGGCGAGCGCGACGTGCGAAAACGCGACGGCATGCAGCGTGTGTCCGGAAGGAAAGCTGAATTCGTCGAGCGGCGCGACATGGGCGACGATCTCGCGATGCGCACGGAACGGGCGCGGCCGGCGCGTCCAGCGTTTGAGCATGCGGTACAGCAGCGCAGCCGCAAGGCCGGTCATGGCCATGTGCAGCGCGGCGATCCGGCCGCGCGCGCCGCACAGCGCGATGGCTGCCATCAGCGCATACCAGAACACGCCGTCGCCGAGCCGGCTGACGACGCCGAAGAATCCGACCAGGGCGCGCTGTGCTGCCCAACGGTTCCAGCGCAGGCACCAGCGCCATTCGCCGCTGTGGCGCTCGAACGCCTGCCACCGCCGCAGTGCGCTCACGGCATGCTCCGCAGGATTTGCACGTCGACGGCCCGATTGTCCGCGCCCGGCTTCGCCGCACCGGCGCTGGCTTTTGCCGCACCGCAAGACCGGTCGCCCAGCGCCGCCAGCGCATCGATGAAGCCGGCGATGACGGTGCGCGGATCCAGCGACGCGACGGCGGCACGTGCGGCCGTGCCTGCATTTGGATCGCAGCGCGCGGCAAGATCGCACGCGGCATCGACGAAAGCGTCTTCGTCGCCGACGGCAACGCGGTGCCCGCAGGCATCCGTCAGGTGTTCGCGTGCAGCGCCGTAGTCGAACGCGACCGTGGGCACGCCGCTGGCGAGTGCCTCGAGGGTCACGTTGCCGAACGTTTCGGTCAGGCTCGGGAATACGAACAGGTCGGCGCTCGCGTAATGGCGCGCCAGATCCTCGCCGCGACGGACACCGGCAAAGACGAAGTCCGGATTCCGTGCGGCCAGCGCCGCTTTCGCCGGTCCGTCGCCGACCCAGATGTAGCGCGCACCGGGCGCGAGCTTCTGGATTGCGCGAAAGCTGCGTACGGCCAGCGCCAGGTTTTTCTCCGCGGCGATGCGCCCGACGTAGATCACCGCAAGCCGGCCGCGTGCGACGCCCCATTGCGCGCGCAACGCCGGGTCGCGACGGTCGGGACGGAACAGCTGCGTGTCGACCGCGCGCGGCAGCCGTACGACATTGCCGAAGCCGTGGCAGGCGAGGAAGTCGACGAGTTCGACGGTCGGAACGAAGGTCGCCCCGCCCATTCGGTGAAAGCGGCGCAGCCAGGCGAATACGACCGAAGTCAGCGCGCCGAGGCCGTAATGGCGCGCGAAATCGTCGAAGCGCGTGTGGAAGCCGGTACTCGCCGGCAGGCCCAGATCGCGCGCGGCGCGCAGCGCCGACCAGCCCAGCGGACCCTCGGTCGCGACGTAGATCGCATCCGGCCGCTGCAGCCGCCAGAGCGCGCGCAGGCGCCGCGCGGCCGGCAGGCCGAATTGCAGGCCGGGGTAGTGCGGCAGGCGCATCCCACGTACGAGTGTGGTCTCGATGCGGCCCTCGGCCACGGGCACGGCCGCATCGCTGCGCTGCCGCGGCCGGATCAGCTGCACCGCATGGCCGGCCTCGGCCACGCCGTGCGCAAGGCTCGCGACCGTCAACGCAACGCCGTTTATCTCGGGCGAATAGGTTTCGGTGACGATGGCGACGCGCATGCACGCACTCCTGCAGTGCGTGCACCGTAACCACGTCACCTTAAGAGTGGGTTACCGGAAAATGTCGCGGCGGTGACAAATGCGTGCCGAACCGGTGCGGCGGTTCGTGTCAGCGTCCGATCAGCGACTTGCGCAGCTTCGAGAACAGGCCGCCGCTGTTCTCGGCTTCCGAGTAGCGCGGCTGGCGGCGCTCGGTTTCGAGCGCGTGGATCGCCTCGTAGGCGTTGATGACGTCGAATACCTCGGACATCTGCGCGCCGCTGACGGCGGCTATCTCGTTTAGCTTGGCCATGTCGCGCATCACGTTGCCGATTCGCGCGTGGGTCGGCAACTCGGTTTCGATCACCGTGCCGTCCTTCAGCTTGTAGCGGCCACCCGGGTCCAGGTGTGCCGCGAGCCGGCCGCCTGATTGCACCAGCGTCGCCAGCCAGATCAGCCGCGAATACGGTTGTGCCGGATGCTCCTGGCGGATATGCGCCAGCTCGGCGGTGGTCAGCGGGTGCCAGTCGCGTTGCGGCAGTGACTGCCTGCAGTACGGAACCAGCGCTTGCAGCGAATTGGAACCGTTGTGGAACACGCGCGATTTCGGGTCGAGCGTCAGCGACGGCGAGCCCTTCAGCACCAGCGTTGCCGGGCCGCCCAGCAGATTGCCGCGCAGGTAGTCGCGCAGCGTCGTCGGAGCCTGCATCGGCGCCGGTTCGAGGCCGGGCGGCGGCGTGAGGTTTATCTCGCCGGACGGGCGATCCGCACGCCGCAAGCCGCCGCCGCCATCGGCAACGCGTTTTTCGCTGCGCGCGGTCGCGCGGTGGCCGGCTTCGATCGTCGTGTCTTCCTTCAATTCGAGCGGTATGCCGAATGCGGGCTTGGCCGCAACCGAGTCGGGCTTGAGCAGATCGTCGAGTCCCTGTGCTGGCCGGGCTTCGCGTTGCTGGCCGCTTTCCAGGTGCAATTCGACTTCCTCGATTTCCTCCGCCGGAGTCAGTTCCTCGAGGTCATAGAAATTCTGCGCGTTCGGAATGATAGTCCCCGCACCCTCGAACTCGCTGGCTGCGCCGACTTCATTGAGCAGCTCCGACACGCTTTCCAGTCGCAACGGACGCGCCAGACGCATTTCGCCCTCGCGCAATTCTTCGCTGCCGAGCACGGCGCAGCGCTTGCCGCTGTTGAACGCCCTCTGGCGCGCCATCTGGCCTGCGAACGTTGCCGGATCGGCGATGATGAAGTCGGCCTTGTCCTCGGTACCCCAGCGCCACATGTGCGACAGATGGTCGATTGCGGCGCGCCGCATCAACAGGCGCAGGTGGGCCTCGTCCTCGTCGCTGAGGCCGATGGCGACCAGATACTTGTCAGTGGTCACGGTCCGCTGCCCCCGGTTCCCAACTCCCTGCGGCAGGAGTTTTCCTTACGGGCTTGATATTACTGCAAAACCGCCCGCAGACGTATACCTGCTTGCTGACGGATTTCTGACGGATGGCACGAGAAGAACGACGTGCGCGGGGGGCACCAATCCTAGCGCGTGATCGTCTCGGCGACCGGCGGGTGGGGCGGCTCGATCTCCACCGCGGGCGCCGGCAGCGGCGCCGCCGGCGGCGATCCGGCCGCGCGCGATTGCTGCTGCATCGCCCACAACGCCGCATAGCGCCCGGCCTGCGCCAGCAGGTCGCGGTGGCGGCCGCGCTCGACGATGTGACCCTGGTCGAGCACCAGGATCTCGTCCGCGTCGACGATCGTCGACAGGCGGTGCGCGATGATCAGCGTCGTGCGTTCGCGCGCGATTTCGGTCAACTCGCCCTGGATGATCTTCTCGGTGCGCGTGTCCAGCGCGCTGGTCGCCTCGTCGAAGACCAGGATTGCCGGCCGCTTGAGCAGCGTGCGCGCGATCGCGACGCGCTGCTTTTCACCTCCGGACAACTTCAGGCCGCGCTCGCCGACACTGGTGTCATAGCCTTTCGGCAGGCTTTCGATGAAACCGTGGATATGTGCAGCCTTCGCCGCGGCGATGATTTCCTCGCGTTTGGCGTCGGGACGTCCGTAGGCGATGTTGTAGTAGATCGTGTCGTTGAACAGCACGGTGTCCTGCGGCACGATGCCGATGGCCGCGCGCAGCGAATCCTGCGTCACGTCGCGAATGTCCTGGCCGTCGATGCGGATCGAACCGGCGCTGATGTCGTAGAAGCGATACAGGAGCCGCGCCAGCGTGGATTTGCCGGCGCCGGTCGTGCCGACCACGGCCACGGTCTTGCCGGGCGGGATCGAAAAATCCACGTCGCGCAGGATGTCGCGGTCCGGATCGTAGCGGAACGACACGTGTTCGAAGCGCACCTCGGCACCGCGCACGACCAGCGGCCTGGCATCCGGCGCATCGCGGATCTCCTGTGGCTTGTCGAGCAACGCGAACATGCGCTCGATGTTGGTCAGGCCCTGCTTGACCTCGCGGTAGACGACGCCGAGATAATTCAGCGGTATCGACAGCTGGATCAGGAACGCGTTGACCAGCACCAGGTCGCCGACGCTCAGCGTGCCGGCCACGACGCCGGCCGCTGCGCGCCACAGCAACAGCGTCAGCCCGATCGCGACGATGCTGGCCTGGCCGATGTTGAGCACGGCGAGCGTCTTGAGGCTTTTTACCGTGGCCTCTTCGTATTGCTTCAGCGCGAAATCGAAACGGTGCAGCTCGTGCTGCTCGTTGCCGAAGTACTTTACCGTCTCGTAGTTCAGCAGCGAATCGACCGAACGCGCATTGGCTTCGGTGTCGGCGTCGTTCTTCGCGCGGTAGTAGCGCAGGCGCCATTCCGTGACCGAAAAGGTGAACGCCACGTAGGCTGCCAGCGTCGTCAGCGTGATCAGTGCGAACCAGATGTCGTAGTGCACGATCAGGATGGTCGAAACGACGATGATCTCGAACAGCGTCGGCAGGATCGTGTAGATCGTCCAGTCGAGCAGGTCGGTGATCGACACCATGCCGCGCTCGACATCACGCGCCACGCCGCCGGTGCGGCGGTCCAGGTGGAAACGCAGGCTCAACGCATGCAGGTGCGAGAACACGCGCAGCGTGACCTCGCGCGACGTCCGCGCGAGGACGCGCGCGAACACGACCTGGCGCAGCTCCTGGAACAGCGATGTCGACAGGCGCAACGCGCCATAGGCCAGCAGCAGCAAGGCCGGAATCGTCAGCACCGACAGCTTCAGGTCGAGGTTGTCGACCAGGTGCTTGAGGATGACCGGCACGCCGATATTCGCCAGTTTCGCCAGCACGAGCAGGATCAGTGCAGTGACGACGCGCTGCCGGTAATGCCAGACATACGGCATCAACCGGCGCATCGTGGCGTACAGGGTGGCGGGGGGTGTTTCGGCAGTCACTGATGGCAGATGGGGGTAGCGAGGACTTTCACAAGAACGTTTTGACGACGCAAGCGGCGCAGACACCAGCCAGCGCCCGTGTGCGCGGTCGTTGTGCCGGTTCGGGTCAACCGGGACGTTGATGTTATTCCGCCGTCCGCAATGTTCGCGTGACGGCGCAATGCTCCACCGGTTTGCAATCCGGCGTATTATTTGCGTCTGCGCAACGACCAGCAACGGAGTCGCCATCATGCGTCATTCTGCAAGGTTTGCAACGCTCGGGCTGCTGGCTTTCAGTGCAACCTTCTCCACGCTCGCCCAGCAGCCCGCCGGCTTGCCGCGAACCAGGGCGCCAGCGGGCGCCGAAGTGTTCTTCGTCGCTCCCGCGGACGGCGCGGCCGTCGGCCAGGACGTGAAGGTCGAGTTTGGGGTCAAGGGCATTGCCATTGCGCCGGCAAGCGAAAACAAGCCGGGCACCGGCCACCACCATCTGCTGATCGACCAGAAAGACCTGCCACCCGGCGACCTGCCGATTCCGAACGACGCCACCCACAAGCACTACGGCAAGGGCCAGACCGAAGACACGATCCACCTCGAGCCGGGCGACCATACGCTGCAACTGGATTTCGCCGACGCCCTGCACGTGCAGTTCGATCCGCCGATCGTGTCGAAGAAGATCACCGTCCACGTCAAATAACGGACGGGGGCGCTGCGCTCGCTTCGGCCCTCCCCTTCAAGGGGAGGATTGGGTGGGGATGGTGTTTCCTTACCTCGTCATTCCTGCGCAAGCCAGAATCCTGTGTCTTCGCTTTCTTAAACCTCGCGAGAAGCGAAGCTTCCACTCGCCCTATGGGCGAGCGGGTCACTTTCTCTTGTGTGGCCAAGAGAAAGTAACCAAAGAGAAGGCCACCCCCGACGGCGCGCTCTTCGGGCATCCTGCCCTGCGAGTGCGCGATCGCACTGCGGGGTTCGCTGGATGCACGTCCGTGTGCATTCAGCGAACTGGCGCGCATCCTGCGCGCCACCCTGCGGGCTGTTCCTTCGTGCGCTCGCCGCGCCTCAGGGGGGCGTTTCGGCGGCATCCTGCCGCAGAAGCAAAAGCAAGAGCAGCCGCTCTCCCATCCACCAGTTCGAGGCAGTGCAGGGATGCACGGAGTCATGGATCAACGGCGCCGTTCGCGGTGCCGAGCATCGCAGGTGACGGCGGAAAATGCCCGCAGGGGCGCGCACAGGATGTGCGCGCGTCGGCTGACAGTACACGGATGTACTGCCAGACGACCCCACCGTCACCGAGAAGCGCAGGAACACCCCGCCGCGCATGACGCGCGGGGGGGCACCGCGTCCGGTGCTAGACCTTTTTGGTTACTTTTTGGGGCAATGCCAAAAAGTAACCCGCGCAGCGGAGCTGCGCGGACGCCCTGCTTTGAAAGTAACCGGCTCGCCGCAGGCGAGACGAAGCTCTGCACCTCAACCTAAGATCAAGATGGATTACCCGCGACTCCTGTCGCGTGCCCTCCGGGCCATAACGAAAGCGAGCGCGTCAGTGCGACAGGTCCAGAGAATAGACGGCCGTGCCGTCGCCGTTGTCCTTGAGCTGGGTGACGTTGTCGATACCGGCCGCGCGGGCGATCTCGAGTTTGCCGGCAGCGGACTTGAACGTGACGGGACCTGCAGTCCTGACTTTCGCGAAGCGCCAGTTGCGATCGTTGCCGAAGCGCGTGCGCGTGATCTGGCGCGCGTCGCGGACATAGGCGATCAGCACGTCGCGGTTGAGGTCGGGCGCGGGTATCACGACATTGCTGCCGTCCAGACCGGGGAAGTTGCCGCCGCCGCTGGCGCGGTAATTGTTGGTGGCAACGATGAACGGCTGGTCGGGGCGCACGGGCTGGCCGCGGTAGCGCAACTCCACGATGCGTTCGCCGAGCGGCCGGGTCACGTCGATGACGTACGCAAGGTCGCCCTGCAGCACGTCGAACAGGTAGGTCGGGACATGCGAGTTGAGCAGGTCCTGCGCCTCGGCCTTGTTCGGATCGATGCGATTGAACCAGCCGGCGGACTTTTCCAGCCATGCCTTCACGCCGGCGCCGTCGATCTTCACCGCATTGAGCGTGTTCGGGTACAGGTACAGGTCGGCGGCGTTGTTGATCGCCAGCGGGCCGGCCTTCACGTCGGTATAGTCCTTGGGCCCGCCGAACCCGGCCTTGAATACCGAGGTCGCGCCCAGTACCGGCACGCCGGCAAGCTGCGGCATGTTGGCTTTTATATACTTCTCCACATAGTCGCGTTCCGCCGCGTTGACGATCTGCAGCGCGGATATGTCGCCCGCGGCGACGAAGTAGGTGCTCATGTCGAAATCGCTGCTTCCGATCGGCGTCTTGACGTAGGCGATCGTGCCTTCGTGCTCGGGCCGCACCAGCGGCGCGATGTCGGCATCCGGCTCGACATAGCTTCGGTCCGCGTTGCGTACCGAGCGCACCTCGGCGTGCGTGGTGCCGCGGTCGACCTGCCAGCGTCCATGGTTGAAGTTGAGCGACAGCTCGATGACGCCGATGTTCGAGCCATAGAAGTTGCCCATGACGGCCGGCACGCCGCGCACGAAACCGCGCTCGTTGTCGACTTCCGGCAGGTGCGCGTAGCGCGACTTCGCATCCGACGGATTCGGAAAAATCGCATGCGAATGACCGAGCAGCATCGCATCGATGCCGGGGACCGCGGCCAGGTGCCAGGCGGCGTTTTCGGTACCGGTCGACCGGTACGGCGAAGCATCGATGCCACCGTGCACGATCGCGATGACGAGATCGACGCCAGCCTTCTGCACTTCCGGCAGGTATTTTTGCGCCGCCTCGACGACGCCCATGACGCTGACCTTGCCCTCGAGGTTGCGCTTGTCCCATTCCATGATGCCGGGCGGCGTCAGGCCGATCAGGCCGACGCGCAGCGTTACGTCGCGCAGCGCGCCGTCCGGTGTCCGGGCGCGAAACGTTCGCGTCAGCACGCGCCATGGCGCGTACAGCGGCTTGCCGTCCTTCGTGCTGAACACGTTCGACAGCACCAGCGGGAAGCGCGGACCCTTGCACTTTTCGACCGGCACGCCGGCGATGTTGTACGGCGTGCCGGTGACCTGGCTCAGGAACTTCAGGCCGTAGTTGAACTCGTGGTTGCCGATCGTGCCGGCGTCGTAGCCGAGCGCGTCCATCGACTTGTAGATTGCCAGCTCGCCGTCGCACGGCAACGGCTTGACCAGCGCCTGCCAGTCCGCCAGCGCGGTGCCCTGCACGGTATCGCCGGTGTCGAAGGTCAGGCTGTTTTCGAATTCCTTGCGGGCGGCAAGGATCAGTTCCGCCGCGCGCTCGAATCCGATGTTCCTGTCCTCGGCCAGCTTGAAGTAATCGTAGCTGAGCACGTTCGCGTGCAGGTCGGTCGTTTCCAGCAGCGCCAGTTGCAGGTGGCTGCCGGATGGCGGAGCAGGCGTGCCGGCCTTTTCGCTGCCCGTGCCGGCACAGCCGGCCAAGGTGAGCAACACGCTGAGCAGGAGCGGTCGGGCGGCCGGAAAACGTTCGGACATGAGTGAGCCTCGCGATGAAGGCGCACAGTGTAGCGTGCCGTGCGGAGACGATCATGACCGGTGCGGGACGGCGTCGTTAAGATTCGCAATGCCGCCGTCGTAGCGCGGTCGAACGGCGCCACGCCGGAGCCGCAGGCCGCGTCATCTGCTAATCTGTCGCCCCGTTTTTGTCCATTCGATCGATGACCGTACGCACGCGCTTCGCACCGAGCCCGACCGGTTACCTGCACATCGGCGGTGCCCGCACCGCCTTGTATTGCTGGCTCGAGGCACGCCGGCGCGGCGGCACGTTCATCCTGCGCGTCGAGGACACCGATCGCGAGCGTTCGACCGAGTCGGCGGTCAGGGCGATCATCGACGGCATGAGCTGGCTCGAGTTGAGCCACGACGAAGGCCCGTACTACCAGACCTTGCGCATGGAACGCTACCGCCAGGTCGCCGAAGAGATGGTCAGGGCCGGCAAGGCCTATTACGCCTACGAGACGAAGGAAGAACTGGACCGCATGCGCGCACTGCAGATGGAGCAGGGCATCAAGCCGCGCTACAACGGCCACTACCGCGAGCGCAACGAGCCGTTGCGCGATGACCCGAACCGCGTGATCCGCTTCAAGAACCCTGCCGGCGGATCGGTCGTGTTCACCGACAAGGTCAAGGGCCGCATCGAGTGGAGCAACGACGAACTCGACGACCTGGTCATGCTCCGTTCGGACGGTTTTCCGACCTACAACTTCGCCGTCGTCGTCGACGACATCGACATGGCGATCACCGAGGTGATCCGCGGCGACGATCACGTCAACAACACGCCGCGCCAGATCAACATCTACCATGCGCTCGGTGCCGCGGTGCCGCAGTTCGCCCACCTGCCGATGATCCTCGGCGCCGACGGGCAGAAGCTGAGCAAGCGCCACGGCGCGGTCAGCGTGCTGCAGTACCGCGACGACGGCTTTCTGCCGCATGCGCTGCTGAACTACCTTGTGCGGCTCGGCTGGTCGCATGGCGACCAGGAGATCTTCTCGCGCGAGCAGATGGTGCAGCTGTTCGACATCGGCGACGTCAACAAGGCTGCGGCCCGGTTCGACATGGAAAAGCTCCGCTGGCTGAACCAGCATTACCTCAAGCATGACGACCCGCTCGAAATCGCGCCGCACCTGGAATGGAACCTGCGCCTGCAGGGACTCGATCCCGCGCATGGTCCGGCGCCCGCCGACGTCGTTGTTGCGCTGCGCGACCGCGCGCACACCCTGCGCGAGATGGCCGAGAAGGCCTCGGTCTGGTACGGGCCGATCACGCACTGGGACGATGCCGCCGTCGCCAGGCACCTGAAGTCGGCGACTGCCGTGCCGGCACTCAAGGCGGTGCATGAGCAACTGGCCGCCCTGAAAGAGTGGAAAGTGGAAAATGTGCACAGTGCGATCGAAGCGGCGGCCGCGGCGATCGGCGAAGGCATGGGCAAGGTCGCGCAGCCGCTGCGCGTGGCCATGACCGGCACGCAGGTGTCGCCGTCGATCGATCACACGGTCTACCTGGCCGGCCAGGAGCGCGCGCTCAAGCGTGTCGACGACGCGCTGGCGAAGGCCGGCGCGTAGCGAGCATGGCCTGCGATCTCGCCACGCTCGCGTCGACCGATTCGAGCGATCCCGAGCAGATGCTGCAGGTGCTCGACCAGTGCACGCAGGCGCTCTCCGATCCGCGCCTGTGGTTCTGGGCAATTGTCCTGACGATCATCTGCGCCGCGGTCGGCGCAATGATCGGCAGGCGCAAGAATGCCGTCGTGCGCGATGCGATCCTCGGGGCGGCGCTCGGTCCGATCGGCTGGATCATTTCGCTGTGCCTGCCTGCATCGAAGCCGAAACCGCTGTGCCCGGCATGCAAGCGCGCGGTCGAACCGGGCGACGCGCATTGCCGCCACTGTGGAGCGAAGCTCAAAGCCGGGTAGCCCAGGCGGGTTCTGGCCGGACGCCGCTCGCCGTGCCGCGACACCGTCGGGTATGAACATCGATGCGGGAGCGCAGGTCTGCAACCGGCCCGCCGGCCACGACGCGGCAGGCGCGGCAGCCGCGTTCCGGCATCGGCAAGCCGCGTGCGCTGAACGGCTGCCCCGGTGCGGATGCCTGCGAAGGCGAAGCTTGATCCCGCGCGAACCGCGCCCCACGTTTGGAGTTATGATCCGGCCGGGGAACCCGTTGCCTGCCATGTCCGCCAAGACCGCACACTCTGAACAGCATCACCATACGCACAACGCCAAGGCGTTCGTGCGCGAGGTGTCGGCTGCGTGCGAGAAGCGCGGGCTGCGGCTGACCGAGATCCGGCTGCAGGTGCTCGAGCTGATGGCCGCATCCGACAAGCCGGTCAAGGCCTATGATCTGCTCGACCGGCTCAAGGACGATCGCAGCAATGCGGCGCCGCCGACGGTGTATCGCGCGCTCGATTTCCTGCTCGAGAACGGATTCATCCACAAGCTCGAGTCGATCAACGCCTACGTGAGCTGCCATCATCCGAGCGTCGCCCATCATGTGCCGTTCCTGATCTGCGACCAATGCGAGTCGGCGACCGAGATCTGCGACGAACGTGTCGCCAAGCTGCTCAGCGACCAGGCCAAGGCGCTCGGTTTCCGCGCGCGCGCGCAGACGCTCGAAGTGCACGGCAAGTGCAAGCGCTGCAGCACCGCCTGACCTGACCGGCGCGCGCCACTCAAGATCATTCGTCACGCCGATCCCGGAATCGGCACCGGGGACGCATTCCGTTCTGGTTGCAGCGGCGCTTCTTGCGGGAATGTAAGTTATGTTATAACATAACAAACATGACGCCCGTCCATCGGCTCGAAGTGATGCTGCCGACACTTGATCTGCAGCGTTCCGCCAGCATTACTGCGCGCTCACCAACGTTATGTTATAACTTAACCATGCAGCTCCAGCCCGCCCCGCATCCGCACGATCCGGCCGGCCACGATGGTCTGGCGCAGGTTGCCGACCGCGTCGGCGCCACCGCGTCGTTCCTGTGCGCGCTGCACTGCGCTGCGCTGCCGTTCGTCTTCGCGCTGCTGCCGGCCGTGGGCCTGGGATTTCTTGCCGACCACACGTTCGAGCGCTGGTTCATCGCGTTCGCCACCGTGCTGGCAACCACCATGCTGATTCGCGGCTATCTGCGGCATCGCGTGCCGTTCGCGCTGGCGCTGCTGCTGCCTTCGCTGGTGCTGCTCTGGCTCGGCGGCTATGTCTACGATTTCGAGTCGGCCGGCGGCTGGCATGCCGCACTGGTCGCGCTGGGCGGTTCTGGGGTCGCGCTGGCGCACATCGTCAACCTGCGGCTGGCACATGCCCATGCGCATGACTCGTGCTGCCCGCCGAATGCGATTGTGTAACGCCTGCGCCCTCACCTAACATCCCGTGCCATGCGCGGATCAATGCGAATCGTCGAGGTCTGGCGCGTGGCCCGCGCCGGAATGTCGACAGCGTCCTGGCCGCCCTCGGCTCGATACGCCGCAGGCGCCCCTTGGCCCGAGCCTGTCGAAGGCCCACGACGATCGGCCCGGAATGATGCGAACTGAGGCACTACAGCGATCCTCGCCCGCAGCATGTCCATGACCGCGCACGATCATTCCGCACATCACCACGTCGCCGCCGACAGGGGCGAGAGGCGCCTGTTGCTGGCGGCCGCGCTGACCGTGGCGACGCTGCTGGCCGAAGGCGTCGGTGGCTGGATTTCCGGTTCGCTGGCGCTGCTCAGCGACGCGGCGCACATGCTGATCGACGCGTTCGCCCTGCTGCTGGCCTGGGGCGGCGCGCATTTTGCGCGGCGTCCGGCCGACGGCCTGCGCAGCTTCGGCTACGCGCGCCTCGAGGTTCTGGCCGGCTACAGCAACGCGCTGCTGCAGTTCGTGCTGGTCGTCTGGATCGCGGTCGAGGCGGTTTCGCGGTTGATGCAGCCCGAGCCGATCCTGTCCGGCGTGATGCTCGTGGTGGCGTTGCTCGGCCTCGGCGTGAACGCAATCGTGCTCGGCGTGCTCGGCCACCACCACCACGACGATCTCAATCTCGCCGGTGCGCGCCTGCATGTGATCGGCGACCTGCTGGGGTCGTTCGGCGCGGTGATCGCGGCGCTGGTCGTGCGCTACCTCGGCTGGCTGCCGGCCGATCCGCTGGTGTCGTTGCTCGTGTCGGCGCTGATCCTGGCCAGCGCGTGGTCGCTGTTGCGCCGCTCCGCACACATCCTGCTGGAAGGCACGCCTGAGGGAATCGAGCCCCTGCTCGTCGCCGAAACCGTGCAGCGCGAGTCCGGCGTGCTCAATGTCCATCACGTGCATGTCTGGCAGCTGGCGGGCGGCCGGCGCATGGCCACGCTGCACGCGCGCCTGGACCCGCAGGCCGAAGCGGCCGGTGCACTGGCGGCGATGCAGCGCGTGTTGCGCGAACACTTCCACATTGCCCACGCCACGATCCAGATCGAGGATGGCGACGACTGCCCCGAAGGCGATTGCCACGGACACGCGCATCGTCACCATGCTGGCGAGGAGCATCGGCACTAGATGCCGGAAGAAGGTTCACGACAAAGCGAAGCGCCCAACACGGGTTTGTGCGGATGCGAAGAATGTCGACGCAGACCGGGCAGGCAGGACCACTGTCGAATCGGGAATGCGCGTGGATCACACAATCCGCATCGAGGCCTTTCCGACACGTTCCGGATCGCGCGGGAAGCCCTTGGTCGGCGCGCTGGCGGCCGATGTCGCGCAGGCCATGGCGCCGTGCGGTGCCCTCCACCGCGTTCTGGTAAGCTACGCGGCCTGTAGACTTTATCTGGAGTGATGCGATGGGCAGAGGCGACCGCAAGACACGCAAGGGCAAGACCGCAATACGCAGTTACGGCAACGCAAGGCCGCACAAGGTCAAGACGACCGCGTCCGGCGCCGTTGCGAAGAAGCCGGCCGTGGCCAAGCCAGCCATTGCAAAGAAGGCGGCCCCGGTAAAGAAGGCGGCGCCCCGCAAAGCCGGCTGACACTGCCTGCCGGCACAGCGCCGGCAGGCCTGATGAAACCCCGCCGCGAGCGGGGTTTTTTGTGGCAGCGAGGGGCGCGGAAATCCTGCTAGAGTCGGCGCATGGCGTGCGCAAATCACCGTTTCGCCGGCAGCCGGAGGCGGCTTCAGCGTGCGGCCGCGCACCTGATCGCTGCAGCGCTGATGATGTTTTCCACGGGTGCCGTGGGCCAGCGCAGTTACTTCAGGATCTACGATCAGGACTACGGCCTGGACGTCGGCGAGATTGTCGCGCTGGCGCAGGACAATGACGGCTTCCTGTGGATCGGCTCGCATCGCGGACTGGTGCGTTTCGACGGGCGCAGCTTCGTGCTGTGGGGCCAGGACGAAGTCGATGAGGTCGTCGCGCAGATCAGCTACGGACCCGGAGATGAACTGCTGATACGCACGGCGACCGGACGCGCGTTGCGGCGAACCGAGCATGGACTCGAGCCCGTGGCCGGGGTGGACGGGAAGCCGCTGCTCGCGCTCGATGGCATCGCGTTCGACGCTCGAGGCAACCTGTGGATCACGGCGCACGGCCGGCTGTGGCGCCGGAGTGCGAATCGTGACTGGGAACGGGTCGAGCGCGGGATGCCGGCGGACGAAAAGGCATTGCGCGTGTTCGGTGCCGGCGACGGTGTCGTCGCGCTCACCGACCAGGCGGCGTGGCAGCTGCACGGCGCCGAACCGGCGCGGCGCCTCGTTGCGCAGAAGGATCTGTGGTTCGCCGTGTCCTCGTCGGATGGATCGGTCTGGCTCGCCTCGCATTACGGCAGCGGCCTGTGGCGAGTCGATGCCGGCGGCGCGCACGCGATCGAGCGCCCGGGTGGCCGCGGCATGGACATGCGCGAGCGTGGCGGCACGCTGTGGCTGTCGCTGGACAAGGCGCTTCTGGCGTACAACGCGGACGGCAGCATGCGCAGGCTCGGAATCGCCGAGGGCGTTCCGAGCGGCGGCCCCCTGTTCGTCGATCGCGAGAACAGCCTCTGGCTCGGAACCTTCATCGGCCTCATGCAGTTTCCGGAGCCTGACACGTGGGAGTGGGGCGAGGCCGAAGGCCTGCCATCGGCGCATGCCTATTCGGTTGCCGAATACCAAGGCACCGTATTCGCATCGACCTGGAGCGGCCTGGCGCAGATGAATTCCGCCGATGAACGGCACTTCGCTTTCGATGCTGCCGCACCGGTTTTTGCCGGCATTTGCGCGCTGGAGGGGCACGGCGTCTGGGCATTCGATCGCGATCATCTGCTGCACTGGCGTGGCCGAAAATTCGAAGTCGCCGGCCCGCGCAGCGAGGGCGAATTGCTGGACAGCTGCGCCGCCGACGCGAGCGGCGCGGTCTGGATTGCAACCACGGCGAGACTGCTGCGCCTGCCAACCGGAGAGGCGCCTGTGCGCGAGGTCACCCTCGCACCGGCCGGCATCGTCGACGAAATCTGGCTCGACGCTGCCGGCGAGCTGCGTGTCCTGGACGAAGCCGCCATCTGCCGTCTGCGCACGACCGGACCTGACAACGTGAGTCGTGAGGATTGCCACCCGATCGGGTCGCTGATCGTGCCCAACTCGATCGCTTCGGTCGCCCCGAACCGCACCTGGATTGCGGCGAACAATGGCATCTTCGAGTTCGATGGCGCGCATGTGCGCCGCTTGCCGGGCAACCACCTGCTCGCCGGTGGCATCATCCAGTCGATCACGCCGGCAATGGCCGGAGAGTGGTGGGCGGCAGGTGCCGGAGCACTGCTGCGCGTGCACGACTGCGGCGGTTGCGACATCGGCTGGGAAGTGCGCGAGACGCCGGGGCAGTGGCAGGGCCTGCCCGGAAATTCGGCAATTCTCGCGCGCGAGGATGGACGCGGCGATTTGTGGATCGCCGGCAACCGCGGCATCTGGCGCATACCGAAAACGGCGCGCGTAGCGCCGGGACCGGCACCACCGCTGGTGCCCGTACGTGCGAACGTCGACGCGACCCGGCAGCGCCTGGGCGGCATGATCGAGTTGCCGCCCGATGCGCATCGCCTCGAACTGGAATTTGCCGCCCTGAGTTTCAGGGACAGAACCCTTTTGCGCTATCGCTCGCGGCTTGCGGGCCAGGATGAATGGTCGGCGCCGTCGCGCTCGCCGGTGCTGCAGTTTGCCGCGCTGGAGCCGGGCGCTTACCACGCCGAGATGGCGGCAAGCCTGGATGGCAGCCATTGGACCGATCCGCCGGCCGGAATCGACTTTCGCGTGTTGCCGCCGTGGTATCGAACATGGTGGGCGTGGCTGCTGTTCGCGCTTTCGGCAAGTGCGGCGTTGGCCTGGGCCTATCGCCTGCGGGTCACCGCGCTGCTGCGCGTCGAGCGCGAGCGCACGCGCATCGCGATGGATCTGCATGACGAACTGGGCAGCGGACTCGGCAGCATCGGCATGCTGGCCGGCGTGGCGGCGCGCGAGGATCTCGACGCCGGCGAGCAGCGCCGCCTCGTGCGCGAGATAGCGAACCTGTCCGGTTTGCTCGGCAGCGGGTTGCGCTCGCTGGTCTGGTCGTTGCGCAGCGGCCGCGCCGGTCCGGCCGAACTGGCTGCGCAGATCGCCGATCACGCGCGACGCCTGTTCCCCGGCGACACGCCGCGGCTGACCGCGCAACTGCCGACAGACGCGCCCGACACTGCGCTCGCGCCGGAGCTGCGCCGCCACTTTCTGTTGCTGGCACTCGAGGCCTTGCACAACATCGCGCGGCATGCCGGCGCGCGAAACGTCACGTTGTCGCTGCAGACGACGGCCGACGGCGGTCTGCGGCTGAGCGTCGCCGATGACGGCCGCGGCTTCGATCCGCGGCAGGACTCCGTCGGCGCCGGGCTCGAGAGCATGCGCCGCCGCGCCGCGGCGATCGGGGCACGGCTCGAAATCGCCAGCGCACCGGGCGAAGGCGCGCGCATTACGCTCGACTGGCCGGGGTCGGCGCCAAGGGCAATCGCATGATCATGCGGTTGCCGGGAATGCAGAGTCGGCGGACAGTAGCGCGATGAGCGGAATGCCAGCATCGGCTCCGGCACCATTGCGTCTGGCGACGGTCGAGGACGACCCGCGTTATCGCAACGGGCTTGCCATGTTGCTGCGCGGGTTGCCCGGCTTCACGCACGCGGCTTCCTTCGGCGCAGCCGAACCGTTGCTCGCTGCCGTACGCAAGGCACGAGAGCTGGGCATGCCGATGCCGTGGGACGTCGTGCTGACCGACATGGGGCTGCCGGATGCCGACGGTGTCGCGCTGACCACCGAGGTCAAGCGGCTTTTTCCAAAAATGCGCGTCGTCGTGCTGACCGTGTTCGACGAGCCGGCGCGCGTGCTCGCCGCGATCTGCGCCGGCGCCGATGGCTACCTGCTCAAGAGCAGCGGCAGCGAGGAACTGATCGAGCAGCTGGAGGCCGTCGTTCGCCACAATGCTCCGCTGAGTTCGGCGCTGGCGAACACCGTCCTGCGCCTCGTTCGGGAAAGCCAAGTCGATCGCCCCGGTCCGGCGAACCTGCCGCGAGACCTCGGTCTGACCCAGCGCCAGCTAACGGTGCTTCGCGGCCTCGTCGAGGGCCTTTCGTACCGCGAGATCGGCGAGCGTATGGAGATCTCCCTCGACACGGTCCGCAGTCACATCCGCCAGATCTATGCGGCGCTGCAGGTGCACAGTGTTGCCGAAGCGGTGAGCTACGCCTTGCGCCACCGTTTGGCCTGAGGACTCGCGCTGATCGGGGAGTTCCGATGCAGGGCATGCTGCGCCCGCTTGCCCGCCGAGCCGCGCACTCCGGATTGATCCGCAGCCAAGACGTACGCGCCACCGCTGTCGGCTTACTCGACGCGAACTGGATCAACCCGTGGGCGAACCACTTTTCGATCGGCGGCGCCGGGCCATGCCGGCACGCGGTCGGCCGGGGAAAACCGCATGATCATGCGATCGACCCGCACCGCGTAGCGCAGTAGGGTGATGCGATGCCGAAACGAGAGCGCACATGCACCGGTGCAGTTTCGTAGCAGTGGCGGCCCTGGTCGCCGTCGCGCTGCACGCCGAGCCCGCATCGGCGCTCGCCGACGGCTATTACGATTCCACGTGGATCGGCGGCGGCCGCACGACGTTCCAGGGAGACGAGATCGGCAAGGACCTGTCTTATCCCCCGGGTTCGATGTCGCGAGTCGACCGGATCTTCGTCGGTTCCGGCGGCGAGTTGGCCTTGTTTGGAGCGGTCGCCACGACGGACACGTGGATCGGTGGCATGCACCCGGATGGCAGCTGGATCCCCACGTTTGGCCTGTCCAACGGCTATGGCCGAACGACGCTGTGTTACCTGTTGTCTTGCAACCCGTTCCGGTCCGCAACCGTTCTGCCGGATGGAGAATACACAATACTCGGCGGTGCGTTCATCGTGCGTACGGATGCGCTGGCGCCGAGTACGGGGTCCATCAGCGCCCATTTTCCGCCTTCGTTCACCATCGACAATGTCGCGGGACACGTCGACGCGACGCTCGCCGTCGCCGCACAACCCGACGGCAAGGTGCTGGCCGGCGGGTCAGGTTTCGTCAGCCAAGCCGACAGTGTCGGGAAGTTCGGCGTCGTCCGATTCGCTTCCAGCGGCTTCGCCTTCAACCTGGACACGACATTCAACAGCACGACGGTCAATGAAATCATCTATTCGGGTGGCGCCGTTGTCGACGTCTCTCCGAGCGACGGCTACGAAATCGTCACGGACATCCTGGTCCAAGCGGACGGCCGGATCGTACTCGTTGGCGATACCCCGCTGGGCGAGGAGAATTTCGGCCTCGAGCTGGCGCGGCTGCATGCCGATGGAACTCCGGATCCCACATTCGGCACGAACGGCACGGCGACATTTACCTGGGCGGGCGGCCAGATCTACACGGTGGGACGAGCGAGGCTCGATCGTGCCGGGCGTACCGTCGTCGCGCTGGCGGCCTTCGCGACTGCAGGCGGGCAGCCGATGCTGGTCGGACGCATTACCGCCGATGGGCAGCTCGATCCGGCTTTTGGCAGCGACGCGGGGTTCGCAAGGTTCTCCGCAGCCTCGAACGACTGCACTGCGATCGTTGCCACGGCAGTGGACATCGACAGCGCAGGGCGCATTCTCGTCACCGGCGACTGTCGCACGCCAAGTTCAGGCCATTATTTCATCGCCGTGCGCCTGCGGGGCGACAACGGCAGCGTCGACACGACGTTCGGCATCAACGGCTACGGGCTCGGGGCTTTCGCGTCGGGCGACAACAACGATACCGGACTTGCGATCGCATTCGACGGCAGCGGGCACCCGATCATCGGCGGCATGGCGGACGCGACGTTCGCCGGCCTGTCGCGTCTGAGCTACGACCTGGTCTACACGAACGACTTCGAACTGGCGCCGCGCGGCTGCCTGCCACCGGACTGCAACTGAAAAAACGGCAATGGCTTCGCTTGAAGTGACGAATGCGAAGCGCGAAGGTATGCGTTTCCGGCCTGGAACCCGATGTATGTGTTTGTCGGTACTGCGAAGTCCGCGACCGATCGCCCCGTGTCGCCGGACGTCGATAGCGCTGTCGAAAACTTGTGCATTACGGTCTGGGCATTTGCTCAGAAGCATTGCACCGCATGATCATGCGATAGGAAACGCCTCTTGCGCTTGATAGTGTCTTGTTCGCCGGTCGCGCGGGACAACATGCAGCGAGCGGGCGCGGAAGGATCGGGCGATGAGGTGATCGCGCGATTTCGCGAGCGCCCCGGCTTGCGGAGTCTCACGCCTGCGTCACATCCGTCGAAGGACGCCCGCCTCGCGCAAGTCGCCTGAAGAAGCCGGAGGGCAATCGGTCATGCACACCAGGATCGTAGCCAGCGCAGCCCTGCTGTTCGTTCTGTGCGTGTACGTATCCAGTGCGCGTGCGAACTGCTTCGTGCCGTCGACGCCGAACGACGGCTATTTCGACCAGGCCTGGGGAGGGGCCGGGCTCGGCTGCGTCGTCTTCACTGCGGACAATCGTGATTCGACCAAGTCCTCGGCACTCTCGAAGCTCGCGATCGCGCCCAATGCCGAAGTCTTCATGGGCGGCAGTTTCCTGAGCGGAAGCGGAACGTGGTGGATCGGCGAATTGACGCCAAGCGGCGCCTTCGATTCGACCTTCGGCGACACCGACGCAAGCGGCCGCATGACCGCCTGCCAGTTGCACCTGCCAAGCGGCTGTCCCACGTCGGAGGCCAATTTCGACTTCCTGCCGCAGCCGGACAACCGCATACTGGTTGTCTCGGATACCTATTTGACGAGGACCAATGCGGGCGGCCATGCGTTGGATTCCAGCGTGACCGTTGGTGTTGGCCTTGGGCTTGGCGTGGGCTACACCTATTCGCAGTACCAGATCGCGACGCCGGTCGGGTACCTTTTCTCGTACTTTGGCGGCGGCCTGGCGTTGACTCCGGCCGGCAAGATCCTGATGGCCGGTACGGGAGTCGACGCGGATGCGACCAATGGTGGTGGTTATCACACCCCAGGCATTGCCAGACTCAACACGGACCTGTCACTCGACACGGGCTTTCACGCGGTCGCGTTCAACAGCAACAAGGACATGTATGCCGGCGGCGTGTACGTCGACACCGGCAGCGACGCGGAAGGCCACAAGGTGCTGACTCAGTCAACCGGAAAACTCATACTGATTGGCTCGAGCGGCGGCGATTTCCGTTTCAGCCGCTTCAATGCCGATGGTTCGCTGGACACGGGCTTCGGCACGAACGGGACGACGATCGTCAACAGCGTTCCTTCGCCCTGCACGGTCGCCACTTGGGAATACATTCCGCCGCACATCGCGATTCTCGACCGCGCCGACCGCATCATCGCGGCCGGCGAGTGCGCGAAGGGCTCTTACTACAACACCGCCGTCGTGCGGCTCTCGGCGGACGGCGCGATCGATACGACGTTTGGCGCCAACCACGACGGGTTCTATGTCAATGACACGTTCGGCGCCTGTCCGAACCTCACGGTACGGCCACGTGCTCTGGCGATCGACAGCGCCGGTCGCATCCTCGTCGGCGGCATCTGTGACAGCGAAATAGGCGTGCAGCGGCTGCGCGGCGACAAAGGCATCCTCGACACCTCGTTCGGCATCGACGGACTCGGTCATGGGCATTTCGACCCGACCAGCACCGTCGATGAAGTCGACGCGATGATGTTCGACGCTGCCGGGCATCTGTTCATCGGCGGGCAGGCGCTGCCGGGCGGAAGCGGCTCGGTTCGACAGTCTGCCGTCGCACGACTCACCTACGACCTGATCTACACGAACGACTTCGAACTGGCGCCGCGCGGCTGCCTGCCACCGGACTGCAACTGACCGCGCGGCGGCGCGTCTCGAGTTTCGCTGCTTCGGCGCTGCCGTCGGCGGCGGGAACGGTTTTTCGGACGCAGGCGCAATCCCGCATCGTGCGCTTCGTGCTTCGCGAGTACTGCCATATCGCATGATCATGCGATGGGAAATGCCGATGCGTCTTGATAGGGTGCGCCGAAGATCGGACCAGAGGGCTGACCCATGCGCGCACCATTTCGCGTGATCATCGCCGTGCTTTGCTCGATCGCGCGGACCGGGTCCGCGTTGGCGGATTGCACGCTGCCGTCGACTCCGAACGACGGCTACTTCGACCAGACCTGGGCCGGCCACGGTTGCGTGGTATTCAACGGCGACAATACCTACGCCATGGCGACATCGGCGGTCGACAAGATCATGCCGCTCGCCGGCGGTACGCTGCTGCTCGGTGGCGAGGCCTCGGGCCTCACCGCCGGTTACTGGTGGGTCGGTGAAATCGACTCGGGCGGAAACTTCGTGACAACGTTCGGCGATGCCGACAGCAGCGGTCGAATCAATGAATGCACGCTGCTTACCTGTGGCAGCGACAGTTCGTACGACTATGCGATGCAGGCCGACGGCAAGGTTCTGGTCCTGTCGGCGCAGCACCTCGCGCGCACCGGAGTCGGCGCGCATGGACTGGACACCACGGGTGTCAGCGGCAATACCGGTTATGTTCCTCCGTCGTACATCATCGGCAGTCCCAGCGCGCAGATGTACGCGAGCAATTTTGGCGCTGTGGCCGCGACCTCCGGCGGAGGCGTATTCACCGCGGGCTTCGGCTATCCGTCGGGCGCGGGATACGCGGATTTCGGCATTGCGCGCCTCATTGCCAACCTGACCGTCGATACAACGTTTCATGCAGTCATGGAGGGCGGCATCTCCTACGCGGGCGGCAATTTCATCGATCTGGGCAACGCTGCCGAGGCATCGCAGATTTTCGAGCTGGCCGACGGGCACATCGTTCTGGCGGGCTACAGCGGCTACCGCGACATTCTGGTTGCCCGGCTGAATTCGAACGGCGAGCTCGATACGACCTACAACGCCGCCGGTTCGCGTCCCGGCACGATCCTCATTTCCTCGGGGTCGCTGCCGAACAGCATCGTCGCCGAAGCATCGCTGGTGCACCCGGCAGCGGTCGATCGAATCGGGCGTGTCGTCTATATCGTCAACGGCTACACGGTCGCGCACGGGTACCTCGGCGCGCTGGTCACTCGCTTCAATGCCGACGGCACGCAGGACATGAGCTTCGGCACTTCAGGCTGGTCGTACAACGACGTGTTCCCGGCGTGCCCGAACAGCGGCTTCCAGCCGAACGCCGTGACGATCGACTATGCCGGACGCATTCTCGTCGCGGGCGTTTGCGACTCGGAATTCGGCGTGATCCGCCTGCGCGCAGATACCGTCCACCCCGGCGGGCTCGACACGTCGTGGGGCATCGGCGGCATGGCGCACGGCACGTTTTCGCCGACCAGCACCAGCGAAACGGAGAACTCGATCGCGTTCGACGGCGCCGGCCATTTCTACATCGGTGGCTCGACGCATCCGACCGGTAGCGCGACGCAATCCGCCGTCGCGCGTCTGACTTACGACCTCATCCACGTCGGCGACTTCGAATCCGCGCCACGCGGTTGTCTGCCACCCAACTGCAACTGAACGCGTACAGCGGGACCGCGGATGCGGTCCTGGTGTCCAAAGGCTCGCCGAACGAACTTGCGCCGATGCCAACCGGCCACACGCACGATCACGTGATCGAAACGGCTTCGTTGCCTTCGCGGACGGCAGCACGGATTTCCAGGTGATCCGCTTGTTGGGCGACGAGATGTTCGTGAACGGGTTCGGTGCACCGTCGACATTCGAACAGTGACACCACGGAAACTCAGGCGAGGCCGATGCGGCGGCCCGCTGCTACGGTTGAACGGGCCAGCCCGCCACCTATCCAGTAGCACAGTTCCGCCGGGTGGTCGATGTTCCAGACGACCAGATCGGCGCGCTTGCCGACGGCGAGCACGCCGCGATCACCGAGCCCGAGCGCGCGCGCGGCGTTGACGGTTGCGCCACGCAGCGCTTCCTCCGGCGTCATGCGGAACAGGGTGCACGCCATGTTCAGCGCGTGACGCAGCGACAACACCGGCGAGGTTCCCGGGTTGACGTCGCCGGCAACCGCGAGCGTCACGCCATGCGCGCGAAATTGCTCGATCGGCGGCAGGCGGGTTTCGCGCAGGGTATAAAACGCGGCAGGCAGCATCACGGCGACGGTGCCGGCCGCGGCCATCGCGCGTACGCCGGCTTCGCTGGCGTATTCCAGATGATCGGCTGACAGGGCACCGAATTCCGCGGCGAGCGCGGCGCCGCCGGTGTCGGACAATTGATCGGCATGCAGCTTGACCGGCAGGCCGAGCGCGCGCGCGGTCTCGAACACGCGGCGCGTCTCCCCCGGCGTGAAGGCGATCGTTTCGCAGAACGCGTCGACCGCATCGGCCAGCCCGTCGCGCGCGATCGCGGGCAGCATGCGGATGCAGACCTCGTCGACATAATCCGACTGGCGCCCGGAAAATTCCGGCGGTACGGCATGGGCGCCGAGAAATGTCGTGCGAATGTCGACGCCGAGCTGCTCGCCGATTCGGCGTGCGACGCGCAACATCCTTGTTTCGCTGTCGAGGTCCAGACCGTATCCGGACTTGATCTCGATCGTCGTTACGCCGTCCGCGACGAGCGCGCGGGCGCGCGGCAGCGACGCCGCCAGCAGCACATCCTCGCTCGCGGCGCGCGTCTTGGCGACCGTCGACACGATGCCGCCGCCGGCGCGCGCGATGTCCTCATAGCTGGCACCGTTGAGCCGCATCTCGAATTCAGCGGCGCGGTTGCCGGCAAAGACCAGGTGCGTGTGGCAGTCGATCAGCCCCGGCGTGATCCAGGCGTTGCCGACCGATTCGACATGTGCAGCAAGCGCATCCGCGTTGCCCGGAAGCTCGGATTGCGGCGCGGCGAAAACGATGTGTCCATCCTTCCAGCCCAGCGCGGCATTCTCGACCGCTCCATAGGGCAGGCCGTTATCGGCCAGGGTCGCAAGGCGGCAGTCGAGCAGCAGTCCATCCCAGCGCGGCGGGGTCATGATCGTGATTCGAGTTGCCGAAGTTGGCCCGGGCCGATTGTGTGCTTAAACCGGCGTGGGCGGCAATGTCTGGCACGCGCCTGCTTCCGCCTGGCGACGTTCAGTCGAGTCCTACACCCTTGGCAATGGCAACGAAGCGCGGGTCGGTGCGCAACGGATCCCAGGTGTGGCGCACCTTGAGAAACGACAGTTCGACGTCGCGCTGCTCGTAGGCGCGCTGCACCCAGGTGATCGCGTTCTCCTTGTCGCCGAGAGCCGTGTAGATTGTCGCGATACTCGTCCCCGGAATGTAATCGTGCTGGGCACGGGCTTCCAGGTCCGCGACGATCGCGCGCGCCTCGTCCGGGCGCCCTGCCGATATCAGCGCGATGGCGAGTGCTGCGACGGCATGCAGGTTGCCTCCAGACAGGTCGCGGGCCTTGGTGAACTCGCTGATTGCATCGTCGAAGTGTCTTGCAACCAGCGCCTTGCCGCCCAAGTCCAGGTGAAGGATCCAGAAGTCGGGATCGATCGCAGATACCCTGGCCAGCACGCGGTCGCGCTCTTGGGGCTCCTCGAAACTTGCAGTAATCGTGTTGATCAGCGGCGAAAGCGGATCGAGCTCGCGGGCGCGCCGGCCTTCGCTGCGCGACTGTGCCGCGCGTCCCTGCAGCCATAGCAGGTGGCCGTAGCCGTGGTGTGCCTCGGCGATATTCGGATTCAGTTCGATCGAGCGGCGAAATTCCCATTCCGCGTTGGCCCAATCCCAGTCGTACCAGAATGCGACCCAGCCGAGCACGTTATGGGCTTCGGCGATGCCCGCATCGATCGCCAGCGCCTTGTTCGCCGCAGCCTTGGCCAGCGGGAAGGCTTCGCGCGGCGCGACATCGCCGGTGATCGGCAGCCGTTCGTAGCCTTCGGCCATTCCTGCGTACGCCAATGCGTAGCTCGGATCGCGGTCGATCGCCTTGCGCAGGAAGTCGATGCCAATGCGGATCTCGTCGGGCTTGGCCTTGTTGATGTGATAGCGGCCGGCGAGATAGAGACGATAGGCCTCCGCATCGCGCGTCGATGCGTTTGCCATTGCCCGGCGCTCGTCGCTGGCGAGTTCGATCGAAAGTGCCGCGGCGACATGCGCGGCGATGGCGTCCTGCATTGCGAATACGTCGTTCTGGGCAGCGTCGTAGGTCCCGGTCCAGAGCGCCGCTCCGCCCGGTACGGCGAGGAGGCGCGCACTGACATGCATGACGTCTCCGCGCTTCTGCAATTGCCCTTCCAGTACGGCGCCGACGCCGAGCTGGCGCCCCGCCGCAATCGGGTCCTGGTCGAGCGCGTCGTAGCGCCTCACGGCGTTGATCGAACGGACGACCAGGTGTCGGCTGCTGCTCAGCTTTCCGATCAGCGTGTCGGCGATGCCGAGATCCGTGACCGGATCGCGATCCTCGGCCAGCAGCGGCTTGAATGGCAGGACGGCGATCGTCGTGATCGGCTCCGTGGAACGCCGCGAAGGCTCGGATCGATTGAGCCAGCCGATCAGCGCGATGACACCCAGAACCAGCGCGGCCGCTACCAGCTGCCACCCAAACGTCCGGCGCAACGGCGCGACGGCTGAATCGAGCCGGGCGTCGACGACGGGTGAAACTGCCTGCTCCCCTTGCGCGTCGTTGGCGGCGTTTGCATTTGTCGCGATGGGAACGCCCGGTTCCGTCAGGGCACGATCGCCAACGTGCTGCACGATGGCGACAAACCGGTAACCGAGCTTCGGCACCGTTTCAATGTAGGTCGCCGGGCCATCACCCTCGCCGAGGATCCGGCGCAATTGCCAGATGTACTTGTTCAGGCTGGTTTCCGAGACCACCGTGTTCGGCCATAGCCGCGTGTGAAAAGCATCCTTGCCGACCAGATCGCCGGCGTGCTCTATCAGCAGCAGCAAGGCATCGAATTGCTTCGGCGCGAGCTCGACCGGCGCGCCATCGCGAACAAGCCGCCGCTGGCGCGCGTCGAGCGTGAATGCGCCGAAGCGCACGTGCAGCGCGGCGCGCGCGGCCGGTTCCGGCGATGGAGCGTCGGCTGACATAACCTCTCGATGCAGACCCCAGGCGTCATTGTAAGCGCGAAGCGCGCCTCCTTGCGTGCCCGAGCGTGCCCGGCGCAACGCAAACAGGATGAAAAAGAGAAGAAAACTCCATGGCGGGATCCTTCCGGGCGGCACTATGGTTCGTGCACCCCAGGCACTTTGCGCGATCGGCCCGATCCGGCCTGCCGGTCCACTCGACTCGAGGATCCTTACGCGATGAACACGACACGTTACGCCCGGCGTTGCGCCGGCATGATGATCGCAGTGATTGCGCTGTCCGCGTCGGCGGCAGCCGCAGGCGAGAACCAGAGCGACGCCACGGTCAGGGTCAAGCGCGGCTTTGCCATTGCTCCGGTGACACTCAACTTTGCCATGCGCAATCGCGAGCGGGTGGGACTGGGCAGTTACCTCGTCAACTCGGCCGGTTGCAACGACTGCCACACGCATCCTTCCTACGCGGCGGGAGGCAACCCTTATGCAAACCAGCCCGAACAGGTCAACGAAGCGCAATATCTCTCCGGCGGCCGGACATTCGGGCCCTTTGTTGCACCCAATCTGACTCCAGACGCCAGCGGCAAACCCGCGGGCCTGACCTTGGCCGAATTCGTGACCGCCATGCGCACCGGCCAGACTCCCGACAATCCGCCAGGCGTCGTACTGCAGGTCATGCCCTGGCCGACGTTCGGCAAAATGACCGATGACGACCTCGCCGCGGTCTACCAGTACCTCCGCGCGATTCCTTCCCTGCCGGACAATCCGGCTCCCGGACCGTAAATGCGACACGAACGGCGCCCGTCGACGTACGCACGGGCCAGGTCGTCAAGAAGCATGCTCGGGGAACTGCGACCTGCCCGGCGCTGGCCGTCGGGCAGCGGCAGCAGGTTGCGCGCGGCCTGCATGGCACTTCTCTGCCTGATGGCTGCAACCACTGCCCAGGCCGCGATCGTCTTCACCGTCGACAGTACGTCCGACGGCGTAGACGACAATCCCGGCAACGGGATCTGCCATACAGCCGATGGCACCTGCACGTTGCGCGCGGCGATCATGGAGGCCAATCGCACGCCGAATGCCGGCGCAACGATCGTGCTTCCCGCGTCCGCCGTGCCATATACCCTGCAGATCTTTCCCACGATTGCCGACGGTGAGGAAAACGGCGACCTCAACCTGGCGGTGCCGCCGGGCTACGCGCCGGGGCCCACCACGATCACCGGCGCCGGCTCTGACGTCACCGTCATCGACGCCAACGGCATCGACCGCGTTCTCAGTGTGGGAGGAGCCGGACGAGTTGCAACAATCTCGGGCGTCTCGATGATCAACGGAGTGACGTCGGCCTATGGCGGCGGCATCGCCGTATCGGGCGGGGCGGCGTCGCTTTACTTGACCGATTGCGTCGTCAGGGACAACGCGACAGAAGATGTCGGCGGCGGCATCTACAACGGCGGGTATCTGGTGGCCACCCGCGTCACGTTGACCGGGAACGTGGCGATCGGCGACGGCGGCGGCATCGCGAGCGTGGATGCGTTGCAGCTGCTGCACAGCACGCTAAGCGCCAACTTGACCGAATCCAGTGGCGGCGGCATCTCGAGTGTCGGTTCGACCGAGTCTACCGTGGAATCCACGACGATTACGGCGAACTCGGCCGCGATCGCGGGTGGCGGAATCTACCTGGGCGATGCCGGGAAGTTGACGCTGGGCAACAGCGCGGTGAGCAACAACAAGGCGGCCGGAAACGGTGGTGGCATATCCGTTTCACCAAATACCACGCTTTACATGAGCCGCAGCACCATCTGGGGCAACTCGGCGGTTTACTACGGCGGCGGTATCTCGAACGGCGGCTCGCTCTTCGCAAGCAACGCCACGATCAGCTCGAACTCTGCCGGCGATAGCGGTGGTGGCATCGCCAGTGGCGGGGTCGTCAACCTCTACAACGTGACGATCGCCTTCAACCAGGCGGATGCCAACGCAGATTCGGTCGGCGTCGGCGCCGGCATCGCCACCATTTATGCGTCGCCCTTCAATCTTCGCAACAGCGTCGTCGCCGGAAATTATCTCGCCGGCGTTCCGGACTTCAATGACTGCGATGGAGCTGTCAGCGTCTACGGCAACAACCGGTTCTCCGATACGGGCGGGTGCGTCGTGAACGGCCCCGGCTCGTTTTCGCTCGTCGCCTCACTCGATGAAATTGGCGTGCTCAAGGATAACGGCGGCCCGACCCGCACGCATGCGCTTCTGCCGCCGAGCAACATGATCAATGGCGCCGTGACCTGCGCGGACCAGAACGGCACAACGTTGCCAACCGACCAGCGCGGCCGGGCGCGAAGCGTCGGTGCAAGCTGCGACATCGGCGCGTTCGAATACGACCCGGGCGACATCTTCATCAACGGATTCCAATAATGCCTGTCCGTGCGCGGCTCGATGCACGTCCATGGGCGGCCCGAAATGGAGAACGGCCGACCGGGTTTTGCGGAGCGATCCGCGGCGCGGCAGGGCACGAACGTGGTTTCCTGTCGGCAGTCCGGCGTCTCGGCGAATCGTCCGTCCCGCCGGCCTGGCGGATGCCGGCCATCGCCCTCCAGGCATTGGTCAACCTGCTCGTCGCAAGCAGTGCATCTGCAGCGTTCGTGTTCAACGTCAACGATATCAACGACGACATCGACAAGGACCTGGTGGCGAGCCAGTGCGAGACGGTCAATGGCACGTGCACGCTGCGCGCTGCGATCATGCAGGCCAACGTCGTGCCGAACGTCGATACGACGATCAACCTGCCGGCCGGGACCTACACCCTGACACGTCTGCCAGCGGGCGGGGATGGCGATGACAACGGTGATCTGAACCTGACCGATCCCGTCGCCGGCGCGCCGGCAATTCACATCGTCGGCGCAGGCACGGGTCTCACGATCATCGACGGCAACGGGACCGACCGCGTGCTCTCGGTCTCTGGGCACCGCACCGTGACGATCGCGGGTGTTTCGGTCACCAACGGGTTCCTGGCTGCACCGACATCCTATGGCGGCTGCATCGCGAACTCCGGCGACCTGACGCTGATCGACAGCAGCGTTTTCAATTGCACGGCCATGGACGACGGCTCGCACCTCTACGGCTACGGCGGCGGCATCTATTCCAGCGGTGGCTCCCTGACGCTGCTCCGGACGCGTGTCTTCGCCAATCACGCCTACAAGGGGGCAGGAATCTACGCTTATGTTTTCAATACGGCAGTGCTGAGCCAGAGTTCCGTGATCGGAAACGAGGCACTGGCGGCCGGGGGCGGCCTGTTCAACGTCGGCACGCTGACGATCGATGCAAGCACGCTGGCGGGCAACAGCGCGCTCCTGTCCGGCGGCGCCGTCTTCAATGAAAATATTCTGTTTGCGACCAACAGCACCGTCAGCGGCAATCACGCAGCCAGGTACGGCGGTGGCATCGCCAACTACGGCACGGCAAACGTCTACAACTCGACCATCGCATTCAATCAGGCGGATTCCGATGCCGATGCATTCGGCGGAGGCGGCGGCGCCTATAACGACATCAGTGCGACAGCCTTCAACGTGCGCAATACCCTGATCGCCGGCAATACGCGTTCGCTGCCGGCGGTCGCCGACGATTGCCTCGGCGCGCTGGGCTTCTTCTCCAAGAACAAGCTTGGCAGTTTCTCCGGTTGTTCGTCCGCCGCCGATGGAACGGGCACGTACACGTTGCTGACGTCCCTGGCGGAGATCGGTCCGCTGCGGAACAACGGCGGAGTTACCCAGACCCAGGCGCTGGTTCCGCCGAGCAACATGATCGACGGCGCCGTGATCTGCACGGATCAGAACGGCGCGACCCTGACCACGGACCAGCGCGGACGTGCACGCAGCGTCGGCACGAGCTGCGACATCGGCGCATTCGAGTACGACCCGGGCGATCTCTTCTACAGCGGATTCGAACCATGAATCAGGAAAACCGCAGCCGCGTTGTCAGAGCCGGTGCGTTCGTCGCCGGCCTGTTGCTGTCGACCATGGCATGGACTGCGCCGCCGCCTCCCGTCACATTCAACGTGAACGACAACCGTGATACCGCCGCCTTGATTCCCGGGAATGGCCAGTGCGTTACCGCCGATGGTACCTGCACGCTGCGTGCCGCGGTGATGCAGTCGAATCACTATATCGTTCCGGTCCAGATCAACCTGCCTGCAGGCGTGTATACGCTGGGTGCGCCGAAAGGCAGCGACGGTGACGATACGGGCGACCTCAACCTCGTCTCGATCCTCAACAGTCCGGTCTTGAGCATCATCGGCGCGGGAGCGGCGAGCACGATCATCGACGGCAACATGACCGACGGCGTGTTCTACATAGAAAGCGACCGCACCGTGTACATTTCCGGCGTCACCGTGCGCAACGGCAAGGCATCTTCATCGGGCGGCGGCATATACAATTTCGGCAACCTCACGCTGAGCGACAGCACATTGCTGGCCAATTCCGCGTACTTCGGCGGCGCCCTCGAAAACCAGGGCACCGCGGTGGTGACGCGAGTCGCATTCAATGCGAATGCAGCGAACTGGGGAGGCGGCATCTACAACCAGGGCTCGCTGAGCGTCAGCGAAAGCACGTTCAGCGCAAACACCGGCGACAACGGCGCGGGTCTGGCTACCTTCAGCATGACACCGGCTGTCTTCGACCTCACGACTTTCAGCGGCAACGAGGTCACGGCCTACGGCGGCGCCATCTACAGTGGCGGGGTATTGACGCTCGATCACTCCAGCTTGACCGGCAACGAAGCGGTGCACGACGGCGGCGGCATCTACAACACGTCCGGCACGCTGCAGATAATCCGCAGCACGATAGCCAGCGGCAAGGCCGCGCGGGGCGGCGGAGTGTTCAACTCCGGTTCGTTGTTCGTGATCAATTCGACGTTCAGCCAGAACACGAGCACCGGGTTTGGCGGCGCTATCGGCAACCTCGGTACCGGCAACGTCTACAACTCGACCATTGCGTTCAATACGGCAGGCTTCGGCACCGGAATCGCCGGGTTCGGCGGCGGCATCTACAACAACCCCGCCGGCACCTTCAACGTCCGCAACACGATCGTCGCCGCGAACTACAGCCCCTCAAACGGGTTCTACGACGATTGCAACGGTACGCTCAGTTCCTACGGCATCAATCGCTTCGTGGCCGGTGCGACGGCGTATTGCACGGTCGTACAGGTGGGTTCGGGGAATCACAACGGACTGGTATCTTTCCTCGAACTTGGCCAGTTGAAGGACAATCGAGGCCCGACGCGTACGATTGCGCTCTTGCCGATCTCGAACACCGACGTGATCGACCACGGCGAGTCGTGCCTTGGTCCCGGCGGGGCAGGCGACCTGCTGACGACCGATCAGCGCGATCGACCGCGCGTCGTCGGCACGTCCTGCGACATCGGCGCATTCGAGTACGACCCGGGGGATCTGTTCTTCAACGGGTTTCAGTAGGAGCCGCGGCAACCGCGATGCCGTGACAGTCGTCCAGGGAACCGAGCCTGCCGGATGGCCGCATCCGGGAGGTGGTCGCCATGCCAAAGTGGCATACTTGAGCGGACCATTGATCGCGGATTCGAAATGACGTCCTTCTTCGCCGACAACGCCTGGCTTCCCCATGGCTGGTGCACGGGTGTGCGTTTTGGCGTGAACCCGGGCGGCTCGTTCGAGCAGGTCAAGGAGGACGTCCAACGCGGCGAGGCGCAGTACCTCGGCCGTTACATATTGCCCGGCATGCCGAACCTGCATTCGCATGCGTTCCAGCGCGCGATGGCCGGCCTCGCCGAGCGCCGCCACTCCGGCTCGTCGCAGAGGAACACCGAAGACAGCTTCTGGACCTGGCGCGAGACGATGTACGCATTCGCCAGCCGCGTCGGGCCGGACGACCTGCGCGCCATCGCGGCGCAGCTGTATGTCGAGATGCTGAAGGCCGGCTACACGCACGTCTGCGAATTCCACTACCTGCATCATCGTCCCGACGGCAAGCCGTACGACGATCCGGCGGAGATGTCGCTGGCGCTGGTCGAGGCCGCGCAGGAGGCCGGCATCGGCCTGACCCTGATGCCGACGCTGTACATGACCGGCGGCTTCGATGGCCGGCCGCTGTCGGAGCGGCAACGCCGCTTCGGCCTCGACGTCGACGGCTACCTGCGCCTGCTCGAACGTTTGTGCAAGATGGAAAATTCCACATTGCGCATCGGCGTTGCGCTGCATTCGTTGCGAGCCGTGCCGGAAGCGGCGATGCGTGCCGTGCTCGAGCACGTTTCCGCGCCGACGCGGGAAAGTGCCGGCAGCGGAGCGGGACAGCCTGCGCTGCCGGTCCACATCCACGTGGCCGAACAGATCGGCGAGGTGCAGGATTGCCTCGCGCTGCGCAACGCGCGTCCGGTCGAATGGCTGCTCGACCATGCGCCGGTCGACGCGCGCTGGTGCCTCGTGCATGCCACGCACCTGAGCGCCGACGAAACCGCGCGTCTCGCCGCGACCGGCGCCGTCGCCGGACTGTGCCCGACGACCGAGGCGAATCTCGGCGACGGCCTGTTCCCGCTCAAGGCATATCTCGACGCCGGCGGCGTTATCGGCATCGGCTCCGACAGCCACATTTCGGTGTCGCCGGTCGAGGAACTGCGCTGGCTCGAGTATGGCCAGCGCCTGGTCACGCGCCGCCGCAACATCGCCGCGTCGGACTCGAGCGACAGCGTCGGCGAGACGCTGTGGGGCGATGCGCTGTTCGGCGGCGCGGCCGCGGCCGGCGCAGCGATCGGCGCACTGGAAGCCGGCGACGACGCCGCGGCGCGCGCCGACCTGCTGGTGCTCGACGAGGCCTCGGCATTGCTGGCGGGGCGCAGCACGGCAAGCGCGCTCGACACGTTCCTGTTCGCCGGCAACAGCAACCTCGTCAAGCACGTCATGGTCGACGGCGCGTGGGTCGTGCGCGACTTCCGCCATCGCGACGAAGAGCGCATCGCCGCGCGCTATCGCGACACGGCCACGCGCCTGGCCGAATCGATCTGAAAACCCGCGCCGTCGTGCGGGTCGGCGCTGTCGTTTCGCCGCCGAGCACGGCGGATTTCAACCCGGTGCTTCCGGGTTTCATGATGGTGACGGTAGCTAGCGGACATTGGATTCCCCGGACGTCGATTGGGGAACGGTGACGGACGCGGTCGCGATGCATCGCGGGCAACCCGTTTGAATGCGGTTCACGCCGGCACGGCCTGCTGACGCAGCGTGGGTCCGCGGCGGATCGCCAGCGCCATCAGCGCCGAGGCCAGGCACGCCGCACCGGCGAGCAGGAATGCCTCGACGTAGTGATTGGTCTGCACGCGCAGCACGCCTGCGCCGAACGCGGCTGTCGCGGCGCCGAGCTGGTGGCCGGCGCCGATCCAGCCGTAGACCAGCGGCCCGCGCTCGATGCCGAAGCGCTCGGTCGACAGGCGCACGGTCGGCGGCACGGTCGCGATCCAGTCGAGGCCGTAGAACATCGTGAACAAACCGAGGCCGTAGAAGCTGAAATCGGAATAGGGCAGGTACAGCAGCGACAGGCCGCGCAGGCCGTAGTAGACGAACAGCAGCCAGCGGTTGTCGTAGCGGTCGGACAACCAGCCGGAGCACGTCGTGCCGATGATGTCGAACACGCCCATCGCGGCGAGCATGCCCGCGGCCTGGATTTCCGGAATGCCGTTGTCGGCGCAGAACGCGATCAGGTGCGTGCCGATCAGCCCGTTCGTGCTGAGCCCGCAGACGAAGAACGTCGCGAACAGCAGCCAGAACGTGCGCGTGCGCGCCGCTTCACCGAGCGCGCGGAAAGCCGCGACGATCGGATTGAGCGTCGTCGCCGGCGCCGGCGCATCGCTGCTGCTTGCGCCATAGCGCGCCAGGCCGACATCGGCGGGACGCTCCGGCATCAGCAGCGCAATCAGCGGTATCAGCAGCAGCGCGGCGCCGGCGACGATCCAGACGACATAACGCCAGTCGGCGCGCGACACGACCCACGCCAGCAGCGGCAGGAACAGCAGTTGCCCCGTCGCGGTGCTCGCCGTCAGCAGGCCGAGCACGGTGCCGCGGCGCGTGTCGAACCAGCGGTTGGCGATCGTCACGCCGAGGACCATCGCCATCGTGCCGGTGCCGATGCCGCCGAGCACGCCCCAGGTCAGGATGAGCTGCAGCGGCGAGCGCACGAATGCGCTGCCGCCCATGGCCGCGGCGAGCAGCAACAGCGCAACGATCATCGTCGGCCGGATGCCGAAGCGCTGCATCGCCGCCGCCGCGAACGGTCCCATCAGGCCGAACAGGCACAGGCCGATCGACACGGCCATCGTGATCCGGTCGCGGCCCCAGCCGAAATCGTGCTCGAGCGGCACGATCAGCACGCTCGGTGTCGCGCGGATGCCGGCGACGACGAGCAGGGTCAGGAACGTGAGCGCCGCGACGACCCAGGCGTAATGCAGGCGCGGGCGCAGGGCGTTGGCGAGTCGCTCTTGCATGGGCAGAAAGTCAGGTCCGGTCTTGCCGTACGATGAAAAGGAGTATATACACGTATCTATGCAACGACAATCCGATTGCGTTTGCGTCAACCTGCGGCGCGCGGCGCGCGCGATGACCGCGCTGTACGACGAAGCCCTGTCCGCATCGGGCATAAAGGTCACGCAGTTTTCGCTGTTGCGCTCGGTCCAGCGCAACGAGCCGGTTTCGGTCAGCGCGCTGTCCGAGGATCTCGACCTGGACCGCACGACACTGGCGCGCAATCTCGACCCGCTGCGGCGCGACGGCCTGATAGCGCTCGCGCCCGGCAGCGACCGGCGCGTGACCGAGGTGCGGCTGACGTCCAGGGGGCGCAAGGCAGTCGCGAAGGCGCTGCCGCTGTGGGAGCAGGCGCAACAGCAAATCGCGCGCCGCCTGGCACCGGGACGTCTGGCACAGCTGCGCGAGATCGCCGGCGAGGCGACGGTGCTCGCTGCGGCACTGACTGCCTCGGCCGAGGCTTCGCCAAAGCCGGGCAGGCGGGGTCGCTGAACGGCCTGCGGCATCGCTACGCAGCCGTCGCCCTTTCGCCAACCCCTCCCGGTCAAGAGGAGGGCTCAAGATCGATTCGTGCGCGAGTGACGTTGTTTCCGGAATGTACCGGCACATGCGGCACGATGGGCGGCGGCACGCACTCGTGCTCCCCGAATCGAACCTCTGTCCGAAATCGCAACATCGGCGCTTTCGGCGGTGCCGCAACCCGGCCGGCTGCACGAGGCATCTTTCTGGCCGAAAGATGGCGAACTTGCGATCTTCGCCACGCGCGCAAGCGGCTGCACACGAAATGCGCAAATCGCGCTAGATTGTGCGCATGAATCGACGCCACTTCATGCACAGGACCGGCCTGATCGGCGCCGGTGCGCTGGCCTCATCGGCATTGCCGCTGCTCGGCGGGTGCGCCGCCGCCGCGCTTCGATCCGGCGGCGTGCAGCGCGCGTACTCGGCGCCCGACACGTCGTTCGTTGCAGACGGCTGCTCATTGCCGCCGGTGCGCGTGTCGGCCGAGCGCGAAATCCGCACCGTGGTCGGCTTGCGCCCGTTCCGGCCGTCCGGATTCGTCGTCGGCGCCGAGCGGCTGGGCGACACGCTGGTCGTGCACAACTACGGCCACGGCGGCGCCGGCATCACGCTGTCGTGGGGAACCTCGAAGCTCGCGCTCGACATCGGCGCGCCCGGCCATCGCGGCGGCGTTGCCGTGCTCGGTTGCGGCGCGGTCGGCCTGGCCAACGCGCGCCTGCTGCAGGAAGCCGGCTTCGACGTCACGATCTACACCAGGGCGATGCCGCCGGAGACAACGTCGAACATCGCCGGCGGCCAATGGTTTCCCGCGTTCGTCGCCGATCCGCAGCGGCGCACCGATGCGTTCAACCAGCAGCTGCTGGCGGCTTCGACATATGCCTACCGCCGCTACCAGATCATGGTCGGACCGCATTTCGGCGTGCGCTGGATGCGCAACTACCTGCTCGGCCACCATGCGTTCACGCCGGGCGGCGACAGCAGCGAAACCGGCCTGTTGCACGAACTGCTGCCGGAAAACCGGATGCTTGCACCGGAGGAACATCCGTTTTCCGGCTACGAATTCGTGCGCTGCTATGACTCGCTGATCATCGAGCCGCCGATCTACCTCGCCGCCATGCTCGACGAGTTCCGCATCGCCGGCGGCCGCGTCGTCGTGCGTGAAATCGCCGATCGCGCCGCGATCCAGGCGCTGCCGGAAAAGCTCGTGTTCAACTGCACCGGCCTCGGCGCCAAGGCGCTGTTCGACGATGACGAGCTGACGCCGGTCAAGGGTCAGCTGACGTTCCTGCTGCCGCAGCCGGAAGTGCAATACGCGACGATCGCCGGCGACCTGTACATGTTCTCGCGCACCGACGGCGTGCTGCTCGGCGGCACGCACGAAGAAGGCGTCTGGTCGCTCGAGCCGGACCTGCAGCGCAAGCAGGAAATCCTTGCCGGACACAAGGCATTCTTCGAGTCGTTCCGGCGCTGCTAGACAAAGCCGAGGTCCCCGGCTCCGCCGGGGAGGCCGTCCCTGTTTGAGATTGACGGAAGGCGCCCGGCGAAGGAAACAACGTACCTTTCTCCCAACGATGAGACCGTCGGGAGAGCGGCAGCGTTTGACCCCGAATCTGCCGTGGAAACCTGCCAGCCCCTGTGACAGCAGGCGGTCTGGCGGAATGTGCAGCTGCGATATTCGCCTTGCGTAGCGCTTTTGTTCCGGCGTGTTACCATCGGCACGTCCGACGGCTGCAGGGAGAGTGCACGAATGTCGCGTCTTTGCATGATTTCTCGATGGTTGGCGGTTGGCGCGTTTTCCCTGGCCGGAACTTCGTGGGCCGGCATACCAATGACGCCCGTGATCATCCAGTCGGCGGACGATGCCTATGCGTTCGCTTCGCCCGGTGCCGGCCAGGCGGTGTCGGTTCCGATCACGCTGACGTTCAACGCGAACGGCACCACCGCCGAGGCGGCGCTGCTGAACACCATCGGTATCAGCGGCACGGGTTACAGCGTCGTCGGCGGCACGTGCGTGGCAGGCACGACCGTGCTGGGAACGGTGCCGAGCTCCTGCACGGTCATCGTCCAGTACCAGCCGGCTACGTCTTCCGCGAACAACGGACAGCTGACGATCAACTGCAGCACGATCGCCATCACCGGCGGTTTTTCCGTGACCTGCTCGCCGAACTCGGGGTCGATTTCACTGCTCGGTTCCGTTCTTGCGGCGATAGCCACCCATCCGGCGCCGGCGCTCGATCCATGGCTGCTGACGCTGCTCGCGACGCTGCTGCTCGGCATCGGAGCCTGGTTCGCCGCACGCCGCAACGGCTAGTCAGGACGAGCGTACTCGTCCTGGCCTGGAAGGCAGTCCGGTTTTCGATGGAAGGTCTCTCCAGGTGACGTCATCGCCGCGAACGCAGGACACACGCCGGATCAAAGCCGGGGCAGGGATCGCGCGCGCCATGGCGTCGCGAGCATGCCCCACGCGCTGTGCCATGACGGCGCCCCCAGCGCATCCAGACCGAACTCCGGGTCGGCGGCCGGTGGCGTCAACGTGCCGAAGGCACGATCCCAGATCGACAGGATGACACCGTAGTTCGAGTTCGTCCGCTGCGGCTGCGGCGAGTGATGGCTCCAGTGCAGGCGCGGCGTTATCGCAAACCAGCCGAAGGCGCGATCGATCCAGCGCGGCCAGCCAATCGCTGCGTGGTGCAGGTGAGCGCAGCCGACGTTGACGATCTCGTGCAGCAGGAACACCCACGGCGGCACGCCGATCGCCGCGCAGGCCACCAGCTTCCACAGCTGGGTCGCGACGATGTGCAGCGGGTGCTGGCGCAGGTTCGTCGTCACGTCGATGCGCGGGTCGGAATGATGCACGGCGTGCAGCAGCCACAACCAGCGCACGTTGTGGCTCAGGCGATGGAACAGGTAATCGCTGGCATCGAGCAGCGCGAATGCCATGACCGCCAGCAACCATGCCGGCAGCGGCAGAAAATGCAGGACGCCGACGCCGCGGAACTGCAGCCACTGCAGGATCAGCCAGACCGTGCCGCCGAAGACGACGGACATCAGCGCGATGCCGATCAGCCAGAGCGCCAGATTGCGGGCGCCATGGGCGATCCGCTGCCGGCTCCAGCGATAGCCCGGCGCCGGCAGCAGCAGTTCTCCGGCGATCATGACGATGAAACCGCCGAGCAGCACGGCATTGGCCGCCTGCCTCAGCGCCATGAGCAAGCCGATGTCGTGTGCGGGATCGATCATGCGGATCGACGGTCGTCGTGCGGGCGCGGCCCGGTCGCCGCACCATCGCACGACCGCTCAGGGTCGTGCAAGCATCGCCGCCACGCCGGCGTAGTTGCCGTCGTTCGGCTGCGGCTTGATGTGCAGCACGTGCGTGAGCAAAGGATAAATGTCCACATTGTCGAATTCCGGCACGGCCAGCCCGCGCTTGAACGCCGGGCCGTGCGCCACGAACAGCGCCTGCATCTTCGGATCGTCGTTGTCGTAGCCGTGCTCGCCGACCGAGATGTGGCGGTTCGGGCGCTGCATGAACTCGCGCGTGAAGATCTGCCAGCCGTCGTCGGCCAGGCACAGCAGCGCCGGCACGCGCGCATTCGTGCCGTAGTGCAGTCGCGCCGGCACGTCGGACTTGCGCCAGCAGCGCATGTGATCGTGGGGCTGCAGCAAGGCGCGCTCGACCTGCGCCTCGTGTCCGCGCTTGGGCACGAAGCCCGCCAGTACGCCGCTGTTGATCACGTCGATGTCGGCCACGCCGACGAAGTCGTCGATCACGACGACCTTGTCCGGCCCGGACGCCGTGCCACCGTGGTCCGACACGATCACGAGGTTGGCCGTATCGGCGATGCCGCGCTGCCTGAGCCCGTCGAGCAGGTGCCCGAGCGCTGCGTCGAGTTCGCGCAGTGCCGCATCGGTCTCCTTCGAGTCCGGGCCGAAGTTGTGCGCCGCGTGATCGACCTGCTCGAAGTACAGCGTGACGAAACCCGGCCGCTGCGCGGGCGGCAGGTCGAGCCACGCCAGGGCCTGGTCGACGCGCGCGGTCGGCGTCATCTTGGCGTCGAACGTGAGCCAGTGGTCCGGCCGCACGCCGTCGATCGCGACGTCGGAACCCGGCCAGAACACGGTCGCCGCGTGGCCGCCCTGGCGCTCGACGCTGACCCACAACGGTTCGCCGCCCCACCACGACGGATCGGCCGTCGTCTTCGGATCGCTGTACACGAAGCGCTTGCCGCTGGCCGGATCGACCATGCGGTTGTTGACGATGCCGTGGTGGTCGGGGTACAGCCCGGTCACGATCGTGTAGTGATTCGGAAAGGTCAGCGTCGGAAAGGCCGGGCGCAACGCCTGTGCGTGCACGCCGCCGCGCGCCAGCGCGGCGAGATTGGGAGACAGGCCGCGCTCGATATAGTCGGCGCGGTAGCCGTCGAGCGAGATCAGGATCAGCGGGGAGTAGGGCGGCGCCTTCGGCGGCTGCGTGGCGCAGCCGGCGAGCAGCAGCAAGAGCAGGACGGTGAGGCGTCGCAATAGAGGCTTCATGGGTGATGGCAGGACGGAATGTTCCTACTATCACCCAGACCGGCCGCAGACTCCACCCCGGGTTCGCGCCTTTGCGATGTTTTACAGCGACGTCGCGCTGAAGGTATCGCAGCTGTTGATGTCGCCCGACGTGAAGCCGGCCTTGAACCAGCGCGAGCGTTGCGCCGAGGTGCCGTGCGTGAAGGAATCCGGCACGGCGTAGCCGCGCGATTGCTTCTGCAGCGTGTCGTCGCCGACGGACGACGCCGCATTCAGCGCGGCATCGACATCGCCCGCCTGCAGCCAGTTCAACTGCGCCTGCGACTTGTTGCCCCACACGCCGGCGAAGCAGTCGGCCTGCAGTTCCAGGCGCACCGAGGTGCCGGTGGCGCCTTCGGTCGGCCGGCCGCCGACGCGCTGCATGATGCCGAGCAGGTTCTGCACGTGATGGCCGACCTCGTGCGCGATCACGTAGGCACGCGCAAAGTCGCCCTGCGCATGGAAGCGCGTATCCATTTCGTGGAAGAAATCGAGGTCGAGGTAGACGCGATGATCGTTCGGGCAGTAGAACGGCCCCATCGCCTCTTCGGCCGCACCGCAGCCCGACTGCGTGCGACCGTGGAACAACACGAGCTTGGGCTGCTCGTATTGATGGCCGCTGGCCTGGAAATAGGTTCCCCAGACATCCTCGGTGCTGCCCAGGATCGAGCGCACGAACTTCGTCTGCGGATCGTTGGCCGTGGCCGCATGGGTCGGTGCCGGCGTGCTTTGCTCGGCCGTGTCGACGCCACCGCCGCCGTTGAGGAACAGGCTGAAAAGAATCGGCCGGACGCCGGGGAAAATCAGTCCGATCAGTACGACCACGATGATGCCGCCGATGCCGAGGTGGAACCCGCCGAAGCGCATGCCGCCCCCGCCGAATCCGCCACTGCTACCGCTGCCATCGTCCTCGACGACGTTGTCGCTTTCGCGACCTTTCTGCCAGTCCATCCGACACCTCCGCCTGCGAACCCGTGGGTGGCACACTACTCCGACGTCCCCGACCGTCGCAAGCGCAAAAGATGTTATTGCGTCGGGCCGGAAATGGACGGTTCAGCCCAGCCGGCAGCCGGGCGGTTGCGCGGCAGCGACGGCTCTGCTCACGGGATAGCGCGAGTTCGTGCGCCGCGCGAAGTGCCGGCGGTGCGGCGCGTCAGGCAAAGCAGAAAGCAGCCTGCGCGCCTCAAGCTGTCACTCGCGATCGGATGAGGATCTGCACGCGGCGATTTCGGCGTCGCTCATGACCGGCTTGAACACACACGCCGTGCCCTGTGCAGCGAACGACGGACGGCGCGTTGCATCGAGCGGCATCACGTGACTGGACGGCGCGGTTTGCGCCGCCGCGGCGTTGCCGGCGATCGATCGCGGCGCCGGGTAGGCCTTGCACTCGTCGATCGGCCGCGACCAGCTCGCCGGCATCCAGTAGGCCACGTCGTCGCCGGACCTGCGCACGGCGGTGCGCTCGGCGCCGCGCGCGTTGCCGCTGCGATAGACGCGCTCGCCCTGCTGGAACATCTGGCAGACGCCGGAGGAAAGATCCGCGGCAATCATCTCGCGCAAAGCGTCCGGACTGCCCTGGGAGGCCGCGGTGATCTGCGCGATGTCGCGCTCGCTGCGGCAGCCGAACACGGATTCACCGACGATGCATTGGTCGGGCGCGGTGGCAGCCACGCCGGACCCGGCAACGAACAACGTCGCCAGGATCGCCAGGCGCAGCGGAAGAAGAATCGGATTGAGTGAACGCGTCGTCATCGTCGCAGCTCCTGTGCGGCGACTGACCTGCATTCCAAGAATGTCTCGCTCAGCCAGGTCCTTGTGCGGCCTGGTGCGAGCGAGGCGAACTGCGAGCCAGTCGCCATTGCTCATGTCGTGGGATGACATTATTGACAGCATGGCTGAAGCGCAGCGAACTGCCGAAGCGGCGCAGCTGAAGGCGCCATTCTGAATGGCGTTCGCCGTTCGATGCCGCAGTCGGCTGAGTGGTCGGTTCGGCGCGGCGCCGACTCTTGGCGCGAAGCAAAGCGCCCCTCACCCCAGCTCTCCCCAACGATGAAGCCGTTGGGGGAGAGGGAGTGTTTGTGGCGACGCGACCTGCGGCGCGCGCGGGTACCGATGTTGCCGAATGCGATCGCGCGCGCGGCTGGCATTGGAACCTTGCCATCACGGCGGCGTGTTGCCGCGGTTCAGAACGTATACGTACGCCGCTACCGTGCTGCCATCATCGAGCGTCGCCGTCGTCAACACGCGCTCGTAATCGTCACCCTCGAACTCGTCGAGGCGCTGCCAATGTTGCGCGAGTTGTTCCGAGCTGAAGACGAAACCGCTCACCCGCATGCCGCGCTCATCGAGCGTCAGCGCCGGATAAGCCTGGTCTGCACCCCAGCCTTCCGGCCGCAACGTGCCGACGACCGTCGCGGCCTGCCAGCTGCCGCCGATCTGCTCGAGCAGATGCGCGTTGGAGTGGCCGGGCTTCAGACTTCCGTAGACGAACAGTCGCTCGATCATTCGTTTCACCTTACCGAGGCAGATGCTTGCCGGGCGTGTCCGATTCAAGACCCATGAGCACGAAGCCGTTCAAGGGATTCGCGAAGGTCGTCGCCGCGGCCGGCTCAACATGCTGCGGCGATTTTCAACAGCGGACTCAACGTGCTGCGGACGCTTTTCAACAGCGGAGCGGGTCAAGTCGCCATCCATCGGAGCAGGTGCATGATTCTCGTGCTCGTCATCCCGGCGAAAGCCGCGATCCATCCTCAACGTGCTGCGGCGCTTTTCAACAGCGGAGCGGATCAAGTCGCCATCCATCGGGGCAGGTGCATGATTCTCGTGCTCGTCATCCCGGCGGAAGCCGGGATCCATCTTGCCCTGCTTGCAGCATCCCTTCCGGAAAAAGGGTTTCAGTGGACGGGGTCCGTAGACGCGGGGAATGACGGCAGGGATACGGCGCATTGGACCATTCTCGCACTGCCCGCTTCGAACCACTCCACTACCCAACTTCACTCAACGCCGGCGATACTTGCCGCGTTCGAAAAGCCTCGCGATGTGCTGTCGCGCGTCCGGCAACGCAGTGCGCAGGCAATCCAAAAAGCGGAGATCCGAATGCACGCCACAGTCGCGCAACCCGTCGAATCCGCCGAATTCTCCACAGCGGAACGCTGCTTCATCCTCGAATCCTGGAACGACGCGAGCGATCCGGCCGTATCCATCGCGCGAGCCCGGGTTGCGCCCGGGGAGACCACCCAATGGCATCGTCTGCACGGTGTCGTCGAGCGCTACCTGATCATCCGCGGTTCCGGAATCGCGGAAGTGGGCGACTCCATCGCGCAAGCCGTCAAGCCCGGCGATGTCGTCGTGATTCCCGCCGAAGAGCGCCAGCGCATCAGGAACACCGGCACCGACGACCTCGTCTTCTACTGCATCTGCAGCCCGCGCTTCACCCCGGCCTGCTACGAAGCGCTGGAGTAGGGGCGAAGCAGCACCCTCTTGAGCCCTCCCCTTCAAGGGGAGGGTTGGGTGGGAATGGTGTTCCCGCACGCGCTTGTTTCATGAATCGTACGCCGAGCAAGAGTTTCCGATGAACGCGCGAGTTTGACCGTCGACACCGCCAGCCTGATCGTCGACCGGGTGAACCGGATCGGCGACCGCGAAACAGTGACCGATCGCCCTGCCGTCCTGGACGATGAACCCGCGATCGTCATCGTTGACCGTTCGCCCCTGACCGGCGACTCTACTGGCGTGGCCGACGACGGTCCGCCGTTGGCCGACGACCTTTGGGCCTGAACCGATGACCGCGCGAGCGTGATCGATCACCGTTCAGGCGAGGTCGATCAAGGAAAAAGCGTCGCGCGCCACACTCGCACCGTCGTTGATGAGGCAAAAAGCGCCATCGCTGACGAAAAAAGAGTGGATGGCGACCTGGGGCCCGTGGCTGGTCAGAAAGAAGGCATCAACGTCCACGCGAATCGGGCCTATTCAGGGGCCTGTCCAGACTTCTGCGTATGGGGCAATTGCAGATGGTGGTGGAGGGCATCAAAAAAACACTCCAGGTCATTGATAAAATAGAAAACATTTGGCTACCAAGAAATGGGATACCCCCTCAAGTACCCCCTCTTATTGTCTTGAAAGAAGCCCGAGCTTATTGTTTGGGACTACCTGTCAGTTGAAGTCACTCAAGAGGGAGTCTCGCGCCCTTCCGCGAGTTGCAGGAATAGCAGAGGGGTTGCAAGTTATCGATGCGATTCGAGCCGCCCCGCGAGATTGCGACGATATGATCCACCGTAATCACGCTGGACCCACTGGCCTGCGGCGGTATGGATGGCCATTCGCGCTTACACATCGGACATCGGTCGTAGAGTGCGACTAAATTGTTCCACTCAGCGGTAGTGTAGCTGCCTTCTGCCGAGTTCAACCTGGCTCGCCTCCGTTGTCCGAAGACATGGCGGTTACATTCCTTACAAGCAGAGAAGTACGAGCCGTCGCTACGTCGAGTAAAAGCGGTGTTCGGAAGAGACCTTCTACACAGGTAGCAGATTCGATGCGTGGCTGTATGCGGTAGCCGCCTTTTGTGCTGGCTTGCGCGTTCAGCTAGAACCTCGGAAACGCAAACGCGACACATTTGGAAGTGACGGTCGTCAATCCGCAGAGTGAATGCATCGAGCGGTTTCGTCCGATTGCACCTATAGCACTGGCGCAATAGCGGCGTACAGATCATAGATCTTGCTTTGCTAGGAATGTCAGGTTGGCCATGGCGTCTCCTGTGGCCAACCAGTTTTCGCCACCGACGAGGAGAAGTGGCTCGAGTCGCGCCATGAGAGGGGACCCGTGCAGGCGGTGTCGCACCAAATTGGCAGGCAGCCGTCCCAGCGTAGCGACAAGCCAATCGTTGTGATCGTCCGGTCGGTCGGCAATGGTTTGTACTAGGCTATTGAGGACCTCTTCGCTTCCGATCACGCGAAGCGCCTCGGACGCCGCTGCAGCCTGACGCACCTCCCCGGCGACGAGAAAAGCGACAAGCTGATCAATCGCTGCTCGTGGAGTATCTCGCCCAAACGCAATGATTGCGTGATACGCAGCGTTCTCTTCTGCATCGCTGATAATTGGAATCAGATCCGAATATGACTTTAGACCCATCTTGCCGAGGCCCCAGATAGCGGCTTGCCGCCGCTCATCGCCCGCAAACGCTTGTGTAGCACGTGAGAGTTCAGCATGAGCAAAAGCAGACTTTAGCTCAGTCAAAATAAGAATTGCTTCCATGCTCAGATCGGCTGGTCCAGTCCAGAGCGTTTCGGCCAAGACATCTTGGCCTCGCGCTACGCCAAGTGCTGCCGCGGTCGCTGCCAACTCAAGTCGGATTCTTCGCTCATCCTCGTGGGCGATTAGGTGCTCAAGCAGAGGAACGCCTTGCGCGTGCAGATCTGGCCTAAAGCGCAGGGCTTTGCAAGCGGCGAAACGGTCAAGCGTATCGTTTGATAGTAGTTGGGTAAGTGGGTCATATGTCCATGCGAGATACCGTTCAAGATTTGCTAGAGAACGAGGGGCGCCAGCGAGAATGGTTACGTCTGCCGGAAAACGATCACCTCTTGCGACATAGGCATGTCTTCCCTCCAAGTTATATGTCTGTCGCCTGGCCGGGGCGCCATCTCGCTCCACCGATACGGCGAGCCTGTTTTCGTTGACCGACAAGACCATGCCAGGTCGTCGTGGAACAGTCGCCGGCCAGGTTCTATCGCGCTCTGCACCCTCCGAGGCCGATTTAGGGGGACCAAGAATCGATTGATCGATGGAGTTTCGGAGGTCTCTTACCGACAAGAACACAGCGCGTTCGGCGGGTATCGGCTGGCCGTCGAATCCATTGGGACAGGCGATCAGCGCTACAAGGTCTTCCGCGCGCAAACCTGCATCCCATGCGCGATCTGGATTCCCCGGCGCATCGCTCATTCGGATTTTAAGGTCGCTTTTGGCGCGAACTTCGACGCGAAGGCCCGTTCGCACGCAGAATAGGTCAGGTAGACGAAGGCGTTTGATCTTCGTCATCCAAAGTTTGTTCGACGCAGAGTAGCGCTCGAGTTCTCTGGGATCAAAACCTCGTGCGGCAAGTTCAGATGAGACGGCGCGCACTCCTAGAGCGCCCATGGTCAGAAACCGAAGGAAACTGGCATCTACTTTGAAGCCCATTTACTCGCGGCGCTCGTCCTTCGTAGGCGTAACCATGTCGGCAGGTTGCACACCTAGCGCCTCTGCGAGCAGAAAGATATTCTCGAGAGAGACATTCCGCTCGCCGCGCTCTATCGAGCTGATGTATGTTCGGTGGAGCCCGGCCCTATCGGCCAGCGCTTCCTGCGATAGCGCGGTAGCTTCCCTGATCCGACGAAGGTTTTCCGCGAGAATCCTCTTTGGAGAGGAAGTCGATCGGTTCACATTTTTCGGTCTCGCTGGCATGAGGCGAGGCTATTGACATGACAACTTTGAGTCTACAGACTCTGAGTATCACATCTGGGAAACGAGACGAGTTCTAATGCGTAATCTGGACAAGCTGCCTAACGCGATTACAGCGCCACGTACCGATGCGATCTACAACTGCCATGGCTACTTGACAAAGGTGCCCACCGCTGCGATTCGGCCATTTATTGAAGCTTTTACTTCACCTGGCGAAACAGTTGTTGATTTCTTCGCCGGCTCCGGCATGACTGGGCTTGCGGCTCTAACTGTCGGACGGAAGGCGGTGTTGAGCGATATCTCAGTGCTGGGCCGGCACATAGCAACGGGCTATCTTGTAGAGGTGTCACCAATCCTACTGGCCGAGGCAGCAGCGGAGGTAGTCAAAGCTGCAAGATTCGCGATGAAGGATCTCTATACAGCTATACGCTCTTCCGATGGCACAAAGGTTGAGATGACGCGGACGGTATGGTCCTTTACATATCGCTGTCCGAAGTGTGCGCAAGAAATGATCTACTTTCATCATATTTCAGCAAGCGGCGGGCAACCAAAATCGTGTCCAAGCTGTTCGGAGCCGTTTGTCAGGCGGTTGTGGGGGCGAGGCAACGACGTTCCCGTCGAGGTTGTCGTTGAGGGAGAGGATGGCCGTCTCGCAACCCAACCGGTTTCGAACTTCGATCGAAAAATGATTGCCGAGGCCGGCTCGGATCCGCGACAGCGAGATGTTCCTTCGTTGCGGATTGCAGAATGTAGAGAAATGTATAGCCGTTCCGGACTGGGTAAATCTGGGATGACGGAGACCGCGAACTTTTTTTCTCCCCGTAACGCGATCGCGTTACTGGAACTGTGGCGTGCCATCAGTTGTGTCAAGGAAGACCGTGTGCGGAAAAAGCTTCGATTCGCATTCACTGCGATATTGCCGCGGGCTTCAAGGAGATACCAATGGAGCCCCAAACGTCCGCTAAACGCCCAGAATCAGACATACTACATTGCTCCGATCTACTATGAATGGAACGTTTTCGAATTGTTCCAGCGAAAGGTGGCGGCCGCATTGCGTGCAGACCGTGACCTCTTCGAAGGAACAAGGTCACTATTTCGCACCGCCAGCGGGGGAGACGTCTCGTACGAGCTGGCGTCCGCAGATCGCCTAGCTCATCTCGCCGATGAGTCGTCCGACTATGTCTTTACCGACCCGCCTTTCGGAAGCAATATCTTCTACAGCGATATGAGCCTCTTTCAGGAGGCTTGGCTCGGAGAGACTACGGATAACTCTAGCGAAGCCGTCGTCTATACAACTGGTAAGCAAAAGAACGGTGCTGCTGAGCGTTATGAACTGCTGCTGCGCCAGGCATTCGGCGAAGCCTATCGTGTGCTTAAGCCGGGGCGGTTCATGTCCGTTGTATTTGGCAACAGTAGTGGTCGCATTTGGGGACTCGTACAGCGTGCGCTGCGTGACGCAGGCTTCAAGGCGACACCAGCGCATGTTGCGGTACTCGACAAAGGCCAGAGATCAGTAAAAGGTTTGAGCTCCGGATCCGAGGGGGTCGTTACGGTCGACCTTATCGTCACTGTGCAAAAACCTAGGTCAAGACGACTCGCCAAGGATGTCAGTCCTCTTTCTGATGGGGACGCCACGTCGCTCATTCATGAAGCGATCGCGGATTTGTCTGGCAAAGATTCGAAGAATCCCAGCCATGTCTATGCAAGGATCCTTACAAAAGCGATCCAGAAGCACCTAACGCTGGATGATCTTCATCTTTCCGATGTGCTGGTTGCCTTGAGGCAAGCAGGCTATCAAGTTGACCCTAAGTCTGGCCTGCTCAAGTCCGGAACGCGCACAGCGACGCGCGATAGGCACTAGGAGAAGCGACGTCGTCGCATGTACATACGCCTGTAACGGTAGCGCTCATCGCCGAGGCGACAGCACTAGTACGCTGTTCAAAGGCCCGGCGTGTCCGCGGATGTGGTGGTGAAACGCCGAATACTTTGATGGTAGTACGCATGCGCCATCACACAGAGGCTATGCTTGCTAGACGTGGCTATCAGCACTTCATCGCCTCTCGCTTCGCTCGCAAGACCAACACTCGCGACCAACAGGTTCTCCAGCGCGACCCTGCCAGTCTCCGGGGTCTTCCAGTAGGCGCTTCCTTCCTATTCTAGGACGCGAGTTCTCGCAGTAGCGCTCCAGGTTAGTCTCTAGCGGGCTTTCTCTACTGCTACTCATAGTCTGTAGATTCATAGTATCCATGGCGGCCACTATTCCGCCATGACTAAGTCGACAAGGCCGTTGTCAGCGCGCTTGCAATTTGCGGCTAGCGTCCGGCGGCTGCGCGAGGCTAAGGGGTTGTCTCAAGAGGCCTTGGCCGACGCCTCCGGTTTGCATCGGACGTATGTGGGCTCTGTCGAACGCGGCGAGCGCAATATCTCTATCGATAACATAGAACGACTGGCGTTGGCGCTCGGTGTTACTCCCTCCTCGTTGCTCGGAGGGAACACGCTGTGAGCTTGAAAGCAAATCCAGACTATAGACTTCTGTTAGAGCTTTGGCCCGCTGTTCAGTCTTATCAAGATCTCGCAACGAAGCACGGCATCGCAGACATCTTTCAGGATAACGGCGGCAAGTTGCTTCAGGTTCTTTTGCTGCTTGGCATGGAACAACTGCCTGGCCGTGAGGGCAATGATGCTCGCGATGCTGCTGGCCGTGAGTATGAGCTGAAGTCCGTCAATATTGAGTTGACGAAGGGCTTCTCTACTCATCATCACATGAACCCGACCATCATTTCGAAATATCGAAAAGTGCCGTGGATATTCGCTATTTACCGAAACATCACGCTCGTAGCTGTATATATGCTTGAGCCGAAAGATCTAGAGGAGTTCTACAGGAGATGGGAGTACAAGTGGCATGCAGATGGAAGAAAGGATATTAACAACCCTAAGATTCCGGTCAAATACGTAGAGCAAACTGGTCGGCTGTTGTACCGCGCGCCGACGGAAATCGCGGAGCGCGCGGCGCTGTCCCCCGCTCCGCGCTCCGGAGAAGACGGTGCTGGGTTCAAGCCAGACTGATCGCGTCCTTACTCACTACATGAAAAAGAGTTCGATGGCAAAGAAGCGGGCGGCGTACCTCCCACCAATTGAAGGGAGCGCAAGAGTAGCTAAAACGTTTTACCTGCTCGGAGCAAAAGGCGAGAAGATCTTTCCTGTCCAAATGAAAGACCTGAAAACAGGTCGCGTCGCATTTCGCCTCGCCATCCCTGGCTCTCGTTGTAACATCAGGGCTAACGCAATCGAAGTGACCGATGAATTGAGCGTCTATCGCATGGTCGCTACTGGTAACTACCTAATCAGAGCGCAGCGAGAGGGAGACCGCGGTCCTGGCTATTTTCGAGTTGGCGGGAGGTCCCCTAGCAAGTTGGTCTTGATCGAACCCGCGCAAACAGCCACAAATCCGCAGACCCAGCTTCCGTCCTGAACGGTCTGCAAAGGTAGGGATGATTAGGCGTCTTCTGTACCGCAGTTCGCCTTCGCGCGGCGTATTGTGAAGTTGCGTTAGCAATCCGCTTGGCCTCCACCAGCCGGCAAGGGGTGCTGAAGTCAATGCGTGTAAAAAACCGTTTTTCTTAACTGACAACGCAAAAAAACGGCTGGCAGCCCGTATCGCTCAGTGAATGGTCTGAACTTTCCACTGCCCCCCACGGGGTGTCGGAGATCGCCGGCGCATCGCCGGTGCCCCTTACCTCAGGGATAGCGGCGCCAGTGGTCCGGTCGGTCTCTATTCTGTAAGTGACGCTCGCGCGCCACGTGGACGGTATAACCCTGCTGGATCGCCCAATCGGCCGCTTCCTTCTGCGTCTTGAAGGTCTTGATCTCTTTTCCGCTGACAACGACCGCATGATGCGTTGTTCCAGCATTCTTGTCCGTCGCGAAGGGCCGATGCTCAATATATGCACTTGTCATGTCCTTACTCCTTTGAACCAACGATGCCTAAGAATTTGTGCCGTCGTAATACCTAAAGAACTGCATAGTGACGCTGTGCAACATTGCGGCCGCAAGCCAGGCAGGGCCGGTAAGGTCCGAAGCGACCCTCCCGCTCCCAGCCCAATATTCCTTCGCATTCGCAAACGAGCACGTTACCCCGGTGCCATTGCCAAAGCCGGAGCCCCACCCACAGACTCCACAGGCCGGCCGCGACCGCGCAAAGCATCGGCAGCCAACGAACCCATTCGATCAGACCGATCAGAAAGGGGTTCGTCGTCGAAACCGGCAAAGTCAGCATGAGCGAGAATCCGATTACGACAAAGAAGATCGCGGGCAGCATCATTCGAACGGCCATCCGAGTAAACCGGTCCATAGTGGGCTCCTTAGGTCTTCCCGAATCCTCTCAGGAACCTGTCTCACTTTACGAGACAGCCACTACGTGCTTGACTACGTCTTCAGCCTTGAGCTTGTGCAGCGCATAGAAACTTAGTGACGGTACGGCGCCGATTGTCCCAGCTCTTCATCGAGACGCTCGCCATATCATCCCCTAGTAATGGCCGAACGTGGACGACGCTCGACTCGGTATCGCCCCAGGCACCGGTCCTTGATGCCTGTCAGCGGGCGCCGATGCGTTCGCTTTTATTTCCAGAAACCGAAACTAAAGCGGTCGCTTTTGTTCGCTTTCTGTTTGCTTTCCCACGCCTGCGATCGTGTCATGTCCCCGAATCCGTAGAAAACTGTCTATCTATGTAGGGGTGTACGGTTTCGACACCAGCGCAAGGTTTCAATTTCGACACTTGGCTGCCATGCAACCATTGCGGGGCGATGGTGAAAAGATCGGGTTTCTTGCCATCTCTCGTGTAGCTGCCCACCGCGGCCTGTCGCAGGATTCCGGACGCGACCGCGCACGCACGATGATGATAGAACGTGCCCTTGCGGGAAAAGCCCGGCCGCCCGCTGAAGTCGGTCCAGGTCAAGGCGATGTTGTCATTGTTGCTGCCGTCGAAACGCCGGAACGCTGTTACGATGATGCTCTGGGCATGGAGTGTCAGCGATTTCCATTCGGTCGAATCAAGCAACCGGTGCGGCAGCGCTACGAACCCCGTCGATCCATAGGCGAGGGCGCGCGCCGCAATCACGTCCACGTCGCGGGCGCAGAGCTGCGGCCGGCATCTCTCGGCATTGATCCGTTGAAGACGATCGTTCACGGCTTGCGCATCGTGACCTCGCCGCACGAAGCCAGCGGCCGAACTTAGTAGCCTGTCGTTGCGTTCCCCCTCGGGGATGATCGCGGGCAAGGCGCGCTTCCGCCGCGGGTCCGTGTTCGGCGCTTTCTTGGGTTCTGTACTTTCCGGCGCGTGCGGGTCCAACACTCCGACCAGCTCCGCCACGGTGTACGCGGGTCCGTCGCGGGCGACGATGATTCGCGAGCGGTATGGCTTGCCCTTGCGATGGTCGAAGCCCGGAAGGCGCATGACGCGCGGCAGGTCGCACACTTTCGGATCAGCGGCGAAACACGCGGCCAGCGTCTTCTGCAGGCGCCTGAAGTCAGACAAAGGGCAATCCGAAACCCGCCAATAGGCATGCCAGCGGTTCGGCGACGTTTCGACGATGCAATGTGGTGGCAGGGGTGCGGTGCGCACAGGTTCCAGCGGTGCGCCGTCCAGGTCCACGAACAGCGCACGAATGCGCTGCACGTTCGCGGACGCGCGTTTCTTGCCGTCGCCAGCGTTTACCATCCAGAACACGCCCGCACCACGCGAGTTCAAGCTGGCGAGTGTTGCCGCATGTTCTGCCAACGTCCCATGAAGCACGCGCGACAGCACAGGTTGCTTCGCGTCCGTGTCGTCGAAGGTCTGGAACGTTACCCGCGCGCCGTCGCCCGCCAGCAGGCGCAAGAACGCATTGGCCTCCCGTCTCGACGCAAATTCCTCAGCCGCGCCCATAGCTGGCCCGTAGGGTTGTAGCGGGGTGGGATGCACGCCGCAGTTATCCGCAAACGGTCGAGGCTTTCGTGTGCATCGTGCGTTCGATCCAGAACCCCGCCCGCGTTCCTCGACCATCAGCGTGTAATCACTCATGTATCGCGGTGGCGTGACTCATGCGGCTGCATCCGTGCCGGGGCTGCCGGCAACGAACGAGGCCAGGTCAGCACGGTGATACCGCACGAGTCGAAGGCCGACCTTACGATATCGCGGGCCTTCGCCGCGCCAGCGCCAATTCCGCAGGGTTTGGACGCGCGCGCCAAGGATTGCGGCGGCTTCGTTTTCATCAACGAGGTCGCCGGGGATCAGCGTGGTTTCGAGGTTCATCATCAATCACTCGCACAAACTGCGGGATGCAGTGACGATGAAGATATGCGCCGTTCTTCCCGGTGGCGAGGAAGAAAATGGCCCTTATTTTTCCGCCGTGCCCTTGGGTAAAAAATTCTTGCCACGGAACATGCGCAGTATGCTTTCAGGCTCTGGCTTGCCGCCAAAGAGTTCCGAAACGGCCTCGGCCGCTTCCAATCGCGTAGACCCTTTGCGCACGAGGTCGTCAAAGTCCCAGCGCATGGCCATCCTCTTGAATTTTGCCCTGTCTCGTTTCGCGTAATTCCCCGACTTTTGCGGGCTACGGCCGAGAAAAGCCTGCTCCAGGCTTGTATGTCCCCCGCCTGCTTCGTACGAGGTCCAGCATTCACTGAGTGTCAGTAGCAGCTCGGGTGGTGGGTAAAACCCCATGTCGATGAAGTAAAAAAATGTCGTGAGCGGAGAATTCGCGATGTTCTTCAACGCCTCGCCGCGCTTGATAATTTTCTTACCGTTGAGCCGATACATCGGCTCCAACGCGCCCCACGCCAAATTCAACCCCTCAAGCACCGGGTACTCGCTCGCCCGACCGCTTTCGAGAAAAGCATGCCAATCTGCGACCTTCTTCCATTGATCAACAATAGAAAGTGGTCGTAGTGTTCCGTCCTTCCCGATCCTTTCCAGCCGCTCGTGGTCGGGATGCCGAACTTCTTTGTCATCAGACATTGGCGCACCGTCATGCGTGCCTTCAAACCTGTCGCCACGGCGACGCGGTAAAGTATCCGCGCGTTTGGCAGGTCGGTCTAGCTGCGGCGGGTTCGATGAAGTGCTGCGGGTCTTATCGGAATGACCGTTGCGCCGGCGCGCAGCCCGTCGAGGTAGTCGGCCCACGCCTGCATCATTTTCGTGCGCTCGGGCAGATATTGCGCGGCGCTAGTGTAGGCATCGCGCACCTTGTTGGATTCAGCATGCGCCAATTGACGTTCGATCGCGTCTCCGCGCCAGCCCATTTCGTTCAATCGCGTCGCGGCCATGCTACGGAACCCGTGGCCGGTCATTTCATTACTCGCGTAGCCCAAGCGGCGCAAGGCGGCGTTGATCGTGTTCTCGCTCATCGCGCGTCGGCCGCTGCGTATAGACGGGAAAAGATATTGCCCATGTCCGGTTAAACTGTGCAGTTCGCGCAGGATAGCGACCGCTTGCGTGGATAGTGGTACGAGATGGGCAGCCTTCATCTTCATCCGCTCGGCCGGGATGGTCCACATGGCGCGCTCAAGTTCAAATTCGGCCCAGACGGCTTTCCGCAGTTCGCCCGGCCGTACGAATACGAGCGGTGCGAATCGCAGCGCATACATCGTCGTCGGCTGTCCACTGAAGCCATCAATGGCTCGCAGCAGTTCGCCTATCTTTGCCGGGTTAGTGATCGCCGCGTGATGCTTCACCTTCGGTGTTTTCAGCGCGCCGCGCAGGCTTGGGGTAGGGTCAAGCTCCACTTTCCCCTCGATCAGCGCATACCGGAATATCTGCCCAGCCTTGACCTTCGCACGGTTGGCGGTTTCGAGCTTTCCGGTCGCCTCAATGCCGCGTAGCACAGTCAGCAGCTCGCGCGGAGTGATTGCGGCGATTGGGCGCTGACCCAAGTGGGGAATCAGGAACGATTCGACTAGCCAGCGCGTCTTGTTCGCCGTAACTTCGGCAACGTCGTGCATTGCCATCCAGTCGCGCGCGACGCTTGCGAATGTATCGGCTGTAGCCGCCGCGGCCTGCGCGAGCTTCTGCTGCTTGCGCTCGGCGCTTGGATCACGGCCATCGCGGAGCAGTTCGCGTGCGACGTCACGACGCTTGCGCGCCTCTGAGAGGGAGACGTCCGGAAACACGCCGAAAGCGAGAAGCTTTTCCTTGCCGCCGTACCGGTATTTCATGCGCCAATATCGGCGACCAGTCGCGGTCACATCCAGATATAGCCCGCCACCATCGAAGTGTTTTCCCGCCTGCGCCGCCTTGATCGCCAGTGCAGTGAGATTGCCCGTTCCAATGGCCATTTTTTGATACCCCCCAAAGGCACGTTTGTTGTTGAATAACTACCCCTCGGCATACCCCGGAAAAATCGGCGTTCCAGGAGTGGATACCCCGTCACGTACCCCCGCATTAGCGGTAAAAAACGGGAAATTCTTGGACGCCGCGGGAGAAACAGGCCAAGCCAAAGCGCATTATAGCGCCGTTTTCGATAGTTTACGGGATCAGCCGGGACGGCTCGGGATAGGTGCGTGGTGCCGGTGGAGGGAATCGAACCCACACTCTGTTGCCAGAACTGGATTTTGAGTCCAGCGCGTCTACCAATTCCGCCACACCGGCTTAGTGTCTTTGGATGCGCGCTGAGCGGCGCATCGCGGGGCAGGGTGGGGATTATATGCGAAGCACGCGGCGAAGGAAGCGGTCAGCGTTGCCCTTCGCGGCAGGCGGCGAGATCTTCCCGGGTCATGACGGGCTTGTAGACACACGGCGCGGCGCCCGGGAAATCGCGTCCCGGATGCATGTGGGCGTAGGTCGACGACGCGAGCGGGGCATGGGTCGGTGGCAAGCCGCGCGGCGGGGGGCGGTTGTCGCCGGCGGATCGCCCGTCGTCGTCGCGGTAACGGGATTGCGCGGCGGCATATCCGTCGCGTGAATACGCTGGATCGCGGCGATCCCATTCGCGCCGGCGCCGGTCATGGCCATCGCGATCGAAATCGCCGTTTCGATCTGTGTAGGCCTCGTGATCAGAGTCTTCGCGCCGGGGCGGAACGTCGCTGCGGTGCACGCGCTGGCTGCGATCGTCGTCGTAGCGATAGACGCGCTCGCTGCGATCGTCGTCGCTGCGATAGACGCGCCCGCTGCGATCATCGTCGTTGCGATAGATCGGTCCATTGCGATCGTCGTCGCTTCGATACGCGTAGTCGCCGCGATCCGCGACGCTGTTGCGATTGATGTCCTCCGGTGGTGTGGTGATCGCGGTTTGCTGCGGCATCGCGTCGCCGGGCATGCCGAGCTTGGCCTGCAGCGAGGCCGAGGACGCGTTCGCTTCGCATTCGGCGGCGGGCCGCGTCCAGCTGGCGGGCAGCCAATACGTCGTGCGATCGCCGACGCGGTGGATCGCGCTGCGGTCGGGGCTCTTGCTGCTGACGAGATAGACACGTTCGCCGTAGCCGAACAGTCGGCATTGGCCGGATTCGAGTTTTTGCCGGACCAGGTCGCGCATTGCGCCGGCATCCTTGCGCGGCGTCGCAAGGTCGATCGTGGCGCGCTCGCTGGTGCAGCCGATGGCGCGGTCGGTGACGATGCACTGGTCGGGCGCGTTGGCGGCCTCCGCTATGTTGGTAGCCATTGCGCACAGGGCGGGGATTACGCAGAGGCCACGCAGGCGAGCGCGGCGCCTGGATATTCTTGCGGGGGCCATGGTGGATAGATAGCGCATCGCCGCTGAAGCGCGACCGAATCGTTTGGTAGCCTGAACACGGCAACGGGTCAGCATCGATTGCCCCCATCCGCCCTTCGGGCACCTTCCCCCGCTTCGCAGGGGAAGGAAAAGAAAGGCAATAGGTCGGCATCGATTGCCTCTTCCGCCCTCGGGTACCTTGCCCCCATCCGCCCTTCGGGCACCTTCCCCCGCTTCGCAGGGGAAGGAGAAGCGCGTTGCGACGCAGTCTGGCGCTGCGTCAGTGCGTGGCGTCCAGCGCGAGCTGGCGCTGGTCGCGTGTGTACCAGCGTGTGTCGATCGGGCGGAATACCGAGCACTGCGTCATCGAGCCGCGGTAGACGTGCACGGTGACGGCGTTTTCGTCGCGGCTCGGGTTGCGGATCGTGTGGTATTCGTGCGGCGGGATGAGGCTGCCGGCCGAGCCGGGGCCGACGTTCATCGTGCCGCGCGATTCGAAGCGGTAGCGTTCGTCGGCCTGCTCGATCAGTTCGTACGGCGTGATCTCGAGCGAGCCGTACCAGACGCCTTCGACGCACCACATGCCGGCGTGGTCGTGGATCGGCGTGCCCTGGCCGGGCCCCCAGGTCATTGCAATGACGCTGAAACCGTGCTCTTCGCTGCGGTACAGCTCGCGCCGGGCGTAGTGATCGGCCGCGCGCTCGTAGCAGCAGGCCGGCAGGGTGACTTCCGGGTCGCGGATCAGCTCGCACAGCGCGTTGCGCAATGCGTCGGTGATGTCGGTCGGGCAATCGTGGCAGACCGCCGCGGTCAGCGAGTCGACGAGGCGGCGCGAGCCGGGGAATTCGAGGGCAAGCATGGGCTGCGGATATGAATGGGTGGGCGCGATTGTAGCAGCGTCGCCGGATGGTTTCGCGGGCTTGGCGCCGCTCGGTCGCCCGGCGGTACCGATCAGCAGATCCGTGCGCTGCCTCGTTGTCTCCGCCGCTGCCCGCAGCAAGCACGCTGCGGGAACGCCTGGCCAGTTACAGCCCACCCGCCATGCCTTCGGCGAAGATCACGTCCTCCCGCACGCAGAGCGCAAGTTCGCCGCTCTGGCCAAAGACGGCACGTCGTTTCCGGCTACAGCCCGCCCAACATGCCGTCGGTGAAGATCTCGTCTTCGCCGTACGCAGGGCGCAGGTTCGTTGCTCTGGCCGAAGATCGACGTGGCGGTGGCCGTCAGGTAGCCCGAGCTCCCGGCTTCGGAGATGGGATGCTTGCGAGCGAGCGGCGCTGTCGGCGCGTACCGCCATGCGGCGCGTCGCTCCCGCTGTCAGGCCGCGTGTGTCCGATGACTTCGAGGGCCGATCAATGACGCCACGCCGCCGGCGGCGGCGAAGCAAGGCTACTGCCGCGAGAGAAACGCTCCGATCGCGGCGCCGAAGTTCGCAATGTCGACGAGGAACGCGTCATGTCCCTGCGGCGAATCCAGCGCGACGAAGTCGACCTCGGCGCCGGCAGCGCGCAGGCCGTCGGCAATCTGCTGCTGCTGCGTCAGCGGAAAAAGGATGTCGGTCGACACGCCGATGACCAGTGCGCGCTCGACCGCGATTTTTTTCAACGCCTCGGCCACCGGGTCCGCTGCGCCGGCCGGTGCATATTCAGCCACGTCGAACCAGTCACTGGCGCGCGACAGGTACAAATAGGAGTTCGGGTCGAAGTTGCGCACGAAGCGGCGCGCATGGCCGGCCAGGTACGATTCGATCTGGAACTCCACGCCGAACGGATCGTCGTCGGGGCGCGCCTCGTGGTCGAGGCGGATGCGCGCGAAACGTCCGACCCATTCCATCGCGGACCGGTACGTGATGACGCCGAGCTTGCGCGCGATCGACATGCCGGCTTCCGGGTAGTGCCCGTCGTCGTAGTTGCCGGCGTTCCAGTTCGGGTCGAGCCGGATCGCTTCGCGCTGCAGCGAGCGGATCGCGATTGCGAACGGCTGCGCCTGCGGCGCGGTCGAGATGCTGATGTGCGTGCGCACGCTGCCCGGATGCTGTACCAGGTAGCCGAGCGCACTCATGCCGCCCATCGAGTTTCCGAGCAGGCAGGCGAGGCGCTCGATGCCGAGGCCGCGCACGAGTTCGTGCGACGCGTTGGCGACGTCCTCGAGCGTCAATTCGGGAAAGGTCAACTTGTATACCTTGCCGGTGGCCGGGTCGATCGAGGCCGGGCCGGTCGAGCCCTTGCAGCTGCCGAGCGTGTTCGCGCAGATCACGTACCAGCGATTCGTGTCGATCGGCTTGCCCGGGCCGATCATCTCCTCCCACCAGCCGGGCGACGGATCGGCTGCGCTGGATGCGGCATGCGCGCTCGGCGAAAGGCCGGTCAGGATGAAGATCGCATTGTCGCGCGCGGGGTTGAGGGTGCCCCAGGTTTCATACGCGAGCCGCGCGCCGGACAGCGCGCCGCCACGCTTCATCGCGAAGGGCGACGGCAGGTCGAAAAAATGCGTCGCGTCGGTCATGAGCTCGGTGGATTCGGGGCGGCGGCGGGCATCCATGCGCCACTGTATCGCGCCGGTCCGGTCTTGTCAGGGGCCGGGCCTTCCGCAAACGCATATCCTTATGGCGTCGCCATCGAGTAAATCCGCATGCGTGCCAATTCAGCCCCGATCGCCAGTGCGCAGAGCGCGCCGCACGCGCGCCTGCGCGAGGTCGTGCTGCGGCATCTGGGGTCGAACTACCGGCGCACGCCTGCGGACTCGGGCCGCCGCGCATTCGCCACGGTCGTCGGTCGCCTCGCGCGCGCGCCATTCGTGCTCGACGCCGGGTGCGGCAACGGGGCGGGTACGTTCGAGCTGGCGCGGCGTACGCCCGCCGTGACCGTGATCGGCGTCGACAAGTCGGCCGCGCGCCTCGGCGCCGGGTTGCGCCGGCTCGAATCGGGCGCCGCGCCGCCGAACGCGTTGCTGCTGCGCTGCGACCTCGTCGATTTCTGGCAGCTCGCCGCGCAGGCCGAGCTGCGCTGCACGGCCCAGTTCATCCTGTATCCGAATCCGTGGCCGAAGGCCGAGCACCTGATGCGCCGCTGGCACGCGCATCCGGTGCTGCCGGCGATCCTTGCGCTCGGCGGCGGGATCGAATTGCGCACGAACTGGCGCGTCTATGCCGAGGAATTCGCCGCGGCGCTGCATCTGTGTGGCGCCGACGTCGACCTTGCCGGGTTTGTGGCCGAGCCGCCGCTCACGCCGTTCGAACGCAAGTACGCGCTTTCCGGCCACGCGTTGTGGCGTTGCCGTTCGCTTGTCGATCGCTGCCAGCCATCGTCCACGCCGCACCGGCAATCCGGTGCATGACGCACGCCGGCCGGCGCGCTATCCTTCGGCACGGGGCATCGACAGCATGGGGAGATTGTCATGAATGCACGCCGGGGCGTCTTGTCGTCCTTTGGTTTTCTTTTCTGCGCCGGCATCGCGCTGGCCGCCGCACCGTTCGACGGCAAGTACATCGCGAACGGCAAGGAAGCCAGGCTGGCTTTCCTGTCGGCGAAGAAGGGCGAGCCGTTTTCCGACAGGCCCGTGACGATCCTGATCTTCAGCGAGAAGGATGCGAGCAGGGATGCGCGCGCGGACTTCCACGCGCAGATGGGCGACCTGGGCGATGCGCTGGTCGTGCACCTGAGCAAGGCCGACGACGAATGGCGTGTCATCGGCACGGAGTTCGCCCACTCGGCGTTGAAGCATTCCGGTGCCAGCGGCAGCGGCATCGTCAACGTGAAGGACGTGAGCGTCGCGAACGGCGAACTCAGCGGCCACCTCGTGACGGAACCGAACGCCGACCTGTTCGACGAGCCGCTCGCGGTCGACCTGCGGTTTCATGTCAGGCAGCCTTGACGAGAGACGGGAGACGGGAGACGGGAGACGAGAGACGGGAGAGGGGAGAGGGGAGAAGGGGAGAAGGGGAGAAGGGAGAGAAGGGAGAGAAGGGGAAAGGGAGACGAGGGGAGACGAGGGGAGACGAGGGGAGACGAGGGGAGACGAGGGGAGACGAGGGGAGACGAGGGGAGACGAGGGGCGAGATGACGACGGGCGCAAGTCGGTCGCGCGTTTCACTCAGGGCACAGCGAAGGACGCGCTTCTTCCCCCGTGCGATTCACTGACGAGGGCAGCGCGGGCCGCATTTCTTCCCTCCTACGGCTGGCGCGAGAGGGCAGGGTGAGGGTGCGCTGGAAAGAGCAGCGCGTTCGGCGCCAACCAAGGCCTGCTTTCGATGCTGCGTGTCGATGCCGAGCGTCGTTCCGGTCGCCGGGCTAGGGCACGATCTGGTCGATCGTCAGCGCGATCGGCGCCGTGGTCCTGACGTCGAGCGGCTTCGAGACGGTCTGCAGGTCGCCGGCCTGCGCGATGGCGTTGCCGGATTTGGAGATGCGCGCGCCGATGATGATTTGTGGAAATTGCGACAATTTCATGCTGGGCAGCATGCCCATGCCGTCGGTCAGCACGACCGTTGCCGGCAGCTGGTCGGCGCGCAGGCGCTGGATCGCCAGCGGCATCGGCGGACCACTGGCAGCCTTGGCGTAGACGAATACGGTGTCCGCCGGCGACACCTGGGCGGTCAGGTTCGGGTCGAGCGTTACCTTGACGGTCAGGTGCGCACCGTCGGCTGCAGTTGCGGCGGCTGTGGTAGCGGTCGTCGCCTGCGGCGCCTCTTCCCGCGCGGTCTCGCCGGCGGCGGGACTTTCGGCGGCGGCGGTTTCGGCGGGCAGCGGCTTGCCGTCGCGCGCGGCTTCGGCGCGGGCGATCTGGCTCCTGACCGATTGGGCGATGGTCGAGTCCTTCGGCAGCTGCGCCAGCAGCAGGTTCCAGTCGGCGATTGCGGCGTCGAATTTGCCGGCCTGGTAGTCGGCGATGCCGAGCAGCCAGATGCCGCGCTGGTTCTTCGGATCGGCCTTCAGCGCGGTTTCGATCAGCGCGCGCGCCTGCGCGTCGAACTGATGCGATTCGCTGGCCAGGGTCAATGCCTCGGCGTAGGCGACGCCGACATCCGGATCGTCCGCGACCAGATCGTGCGCATGCTTGAGTGCGTCGCGCGCTTCGGCGAAACGCTGCGTTTCCAGATAGGCGCGGCCGAGCAGGGCCCAGCCCTCGGCGTCGCCGGGGTTCTGCTTCAGCTTCGCGGCAAGCTTGTCGATCGCCTGCTCCATGTCCTGGCCGTGCTCGCCCGGCGCCGTCGCCGGCGCGGCCACGAGCGCGGCCGGATCGAGCGCGGCCGGGCTGCCGACTGCGCGGTACAGCACGATCGAGAGTGCCGGCAGCAGCAACGCGACCGCCGTGGCGGCGACGAAGGGTGCGCGCGAGCGCGGCGGCCCGGTGTCGATTGCCGTCAGCAGCTGGTCGCCGAGTTCCGTGCGCTTGGCTGCGAATTCCGTGTCGCTGAGCACGCCGGCAGCGTGCGCTTCGAGCAACGCCTGCATGCGGCGGCGCGCCAGCGCTGCCGGATCGTCCGGTGCGTGCCGCGTCAACAGCGGGCGCAACACGAACGCGAGTGCGAGCGCCAGCATCAGCGCGGCGAACATTACGAACGACAGCATTACCAGTCTTCCCCGGGTTTGGTCAGCGCCGATTCGGACGACTCCGGCGCGGCCGCGCCGGGCTGCGCGCCGCGGCGGCGCAGGATCCTGATCAGCACGCCCGCACCGATCAGCACCAGCGCGAACGGCGTGAACCACAGCAGCCACGTGCCCGGCTTGAGCGGCGGATCGTACAGGACGAAATCGTTGTAGCGCGCCACCAGGTACTGCTTGATCTCGGCGTCGCTCTTGCCGCTCTGCATCATGTCGAATACCTGCTTGCGCAGGTCTTTGGCCAGATCGGCGTCCGAATCGGCCAGGTCCTGGTTCTGGCAGACCAGGCAGCGCAGTTGCTTCGTCAGGTTCTGGAAGCGCACTTCCTCGGCGCGATCCTTGAACGGCAGCGGATCGATGGCGAAGGCGAAGGGCGTGATGAGCATTCCGACCAGCGCGATGACGACAGCCACCTTTCGAAGCAGATCGCCGCGAGCCATTCTGCACCGGGGGTATCCGCAATCTTTCCTTCCCCCGTGCAACGGGGGAAGGTGCCCGAAGGGCGGAAGGGGGCCGCTCCGCCCGATGCCCCCATCCGCCTGCGGCACCTTCCCCCGCAAGCGGGGGAAGGGAGAGTCAGGTGACACTCTCAAGCTCATGGCGAAGCCTTCTTCGCGCTCGCGCCGGTCAGCTCGGCGATCTTCGGCAGCAGTTCGTCGCGGATGTTCTCGGGCGTGAACATGCCGATGCGCTTGTAGCGGACGATGCCCTGTGCATCGATCAGGAACGTCTCGGGCGCCATGTATACGCCGAAGTCGATACCCGCGCGGCCGTCGCGGTCGGTGATCAGCAGGTCGTACGGATTGCCGAACTGGGTGATCCAGCGCTTGGCGTCTTCGGGATCGTCCTTCCAGTCGAGGCCGACGAGCTTGATGCCGAGCGGCTTGACCTGGCCGGTCAGGATCGGATGCTCGTACTGGCAGGTGGGACACCAGCTGCCGAACACGTTCAGCAGGTATGGCCGTCCCAGCAGATCCTTGCTGCTGACCGTCTTGTCCGGCTCGTATAAAAGTGGAAGAGTGAACGGCGGCGCCGCCTTGCCGATCAGTGGGCTCGGCACCTCGGTCATCTCGTGATGCTCGTTCCACCAGATGCCGAACCCGAGCAGGCCGACCAGCGCGAGGAACAACGCGAGCGGCAACAGGCGCCGGATCATGCGTTCGCCCCGCCGGCGGGGAGCGACATCAAGCCTTCCCCTTCATGGGCATGACCGGGTGGGGAAGGCGTGGTTCCGCCGCTGGACGCGCGGCGGGCGCCGCGTCGGCGCGCGCCGGTACCACGCGAAAGCGCCGATCCGTCGCCGCCACGAGCCCGCCGAACATCATGAACAGCGCGCCAAGCCAGATCCAGCGCACGAACGGCTTGACGTAGATGCGCACGGCCCATGCACCATCCTGCAACGGTTCGCCGAGCGCGACATACACGTCGCGGAACAATCCCGGATCGATGTCCGACTTGGTCTGGATCTGGCCGCCGCCGCCGTACTGGCGCTTTTGCGGATGCAGCGTCGCGACCGCGATGCCGTTGCGCGATACCTCGATCGTGCCCTGGTCGGCGGAGTAGTTCGGGCCCTGCGCATGCTCGACGCCGCGGAAGTGGAAATCCAGGCCGGCGATGCTCCTGGTTTCGTCACGGGCGAGGCGCAGGTCGCTTTCCACGCTGGTGCCTTCGGTGATCAGCACGCCCGCGACGAACAGCGCCACGCCGAAGTGCGCGAGAATCATGCCGAGCATTTCCGGCGTGTAGCGCTTGCCGCGCGGCGCGGTGCGCCAGCGCATGAGCGCATACAGGACGATTCCGGCACCGACCCAGATCGACGCGGCCGCCCCCCAGTACGACTTGCCGAAGGGCGACGTATCGCTCTGGCCGACGACATAGGCCAGCAGCAGCGCGACCGGTATCGCCAGCAGCGCCGGCCGCAAGCGCGCGAGCGCGGCCTTGAAGTCGCCCGACTGCCAGCGGACGAACGGCCCGAACGGAATCAGCAGCATGACCGGCGCCATCAGCAGCACGAACATGAAGCCGAAGTAGGGCGGGCCGACCGAGATGCGACCGACGCCGAGGGCGTCGCCGATCAGCGGATAGAGCGTGCCGAGCAGCACCATTGCGGCGGCGCAGGTGAACAACAGGTTGTTGATCAGCAGCAGCGTCTCGCGCGACAGCAGGCGAAACGGTTTGCCGCCGGCGACCTTCGGCGCGCGCAGCGCGTGGATCAGCAGCGAGCCGCCGACCACGACGCCGAGAAACGCGAGGATGAACAAGCCGCGCTTGGGGTCCGAAGCGAAGGCGTGCACGCTGGTCAACACGCCGGAGCGCACGAGGAACGTGCCGAGCAGCGACAGCGAGAACGCGAAGATCGACAACAGCAGCGTCCACGCGCGGAAGCTGCCGCGCTTCTCGGTCACGGCCTGCGAGTGGATCAGCGCAGTGCCGACCAGCCAGGGCATGAACGACGCGTTCTCGACCGGATCCCAGAACCACCAGCCGCCCCAGCCGAGCACGTAGTACGCCCACCAGCTGCCGAGTGCGATGCCGAACGTGAGGAATGCCCAGGCGACGTTGGTCCAGGGGCGCGCCCAGCGCACCCACGTGACATCGAGCTCGCCGCCGAGCAATGCCGCGATGGCGAACGCGAACGCGACCGAAAAGCCGACGTAGCCGGTGTACAGCATCGGCGGATGCATGATCAGCCCGGGATCCTGCAGGATAGGATTGAGGTCGTTGCCGTCGGCCAGGCCCGGCAGGTGGCGTGCGAACGGATTGGAGGTGAGGATCGTGAACAGCAGGAATCCGAATGCGATGAAGCCGAGCACGCCGAGCACGCGCGCGATCAGCACGTCGGGCAGCTTGCGGCTGCAGGCGGCGACGGCAACCGACCAGACGTTGAGGATCAGCAGCCACAGCAGCAGCGATCCTTCGTGCGCGCCCCAGACCGCGGAAAAACGGTAGTACCACGGCAGCGCGAGGTTCGAGTTCTGCGCGACGTAGGTAACCGAGAAATCCTGCGTGACGAAGGCGTAGGTAAGCAGGCCGAACGCCAGCGCGATGAACACGGCCTGGCCGGCGACGGCCGGTCGCGCCACGGCGATCAGGGCACGGTTGCCGCGGGATGCGCCAATCATCGGCAGCACGCACTGCACGCAGGCCAGCAGCAGGGCGAGGATCAGGGCGAATTGACCGAGTTCGGGAATCATGCGCGCACGGCAGCCGGGCCGCAGCGGCCCGAGGGAACGGCTAGCTTACTTGAGACGACGGGGTGGGGCGACCCGCGTGCACCTCGCACATGGCCCGCGAGTTCGTTCGCGGGCCATGCGGCGGGCGACGATTGCTCAGGCCTTCTTCGCGTAACCGGAGCACCAGCCCTTGGCGTTCACGGCCTTGCCGACGAACAACTGGCACGGACCGTAGCCGGTGGCGGCACCCTGGTAGAAATTGCAGTTCGAGCATTCCTGGCCGGCCTGGTGCGGCGCTCCGGCCTTGGTGTTGTCTTCGGTGTAGTTGAGCGCCTTCGCGGTCGGATCGTCGGTGGTCAGGTGCGGCAGGTCGGCCGCCTGCGTGATCGACGGAATCGCGTTGGCGAGCACGGCGACGCCGATTGCGCCGCCGGCCGTGGCGAAGAAGCGGCGACGGCTGCTGTCCAGTTGCTGCCCGGAGGAAGGTTTATCCTTGTTCATAAGTATACCTCTGCTGGCCGATGGAAGTGATTGGGCTGGTCCGGCAATGCCGCGCCGGCGCGGCTGCTCCAAAAGACGGTTTGACCTCGAAGCCGAAGTTTACGCGCAACACGGCAGCCGATGAAGATGCTTTTTGACTTGTGTCAATTGCGGGGGCAGGCATGGTCAGTGGCTGTTCAGTTCGTCGGGGTCGTGCGCGCGGACAGCGCGGTCAGGGCTGCCCGCCGGGCTTGGGTTCGCTGACACCGGCCGCCTTGGCTTTCGCGATGGCATCGGCGACCTCCCTGGGCATGTAGGTTTCGTCATGCTTGGCCAGCACTTCGCGGGCCGTGAAGTGCGTGCCGTCCATGCTGCCGGTTGCGACGATGCTCTGCCCTTCGCGGAACAGGTCGGGCAGGATGCCGGTATATTCGACCGGCATGTCATGAAAGCGGTCGGTCACGACGAATGTCGCCTTGAGCGACGCCGGGTCGCGCTTCAGCGAATGTTCCAGCACCACACCGCCGAGGCGGAATGCGGCGCCGGTCGGTGCGTTGCCGGCCAGCACTTCGCTCGGCGAGAACAGGTACGTCATGTTCCGGCTGAGCGCCGTGATCGTCAGCGCGGCCGCCACGCCGACGGCGAGCAGGATCAGCGCGACCGCGATCAGGCGGCGCTTGCGTGTCGGCGTCATGCGGATTTCCTCGCTGCCTGGCGCTGCATGCGGCTGCGCAGTTCGCGCAACACGCGCCGGCGCTCCCACCACGGCGCGATCGCGTCGAGCGCGAGCACGACGAAGAACACGGCATAGGCGGTCCAGACGTAGCCGCCGTAGCCTCCCATCGCGAAAAATTCAGACACGGGCGGACACCGCTTCCGGCAGCGCCAGGGCGCGCACCCAGTCCTTGCCCGACTCGAGCGTGAGCAGCGCCGTGCGCGAGCGCGCCAGCACGCTGGCGAAAAAATATGCGTGGGTCGCCGCCGCCAGCGTCAGCAGCGGCCAGAGCATGTCGGCGGAGATCTTCGATTGGCCGAGCAGGCTGACGGTCTGCGCCTGGTGCAGCGTGTTCCACCAGGTGACCGAGTAGTGCACGATCGGCAGGTTGACGACGCCGACCAGCGCCAGGAATGCCGCGGCGCGCGCGGCCTGGCGCGTGTCCTCGATTGCGTGATAGAGGCCGATCACGCCGAAATACAGGAACAGCAGCACCAGTTCCGACGTCAGGCGTGCATCCCAGGTCCACCATGTGCCCCACATCGGCTTGCCCCAGAGCGATCCGGTGACCAGCGTGATGAACGTGAAGGCCGCGCCGACCGGTGCGCTCGCCATCGCCAGCGTCTCGGACAACTTGATGCGCCAGACCAGCGCGACGAATCCGTTGACAGCCATGAACAGATAGGCGAACAGGCTCATCCACGCGCACGGCACGTGCACGTAGATCATGCGGAACGACTCGCCCTGCTGGTAGTCGGCCGGCGCCATTGCCAGGCCGCCATACAGGCCGACCGCGGCGCTTGCGAACGCGAACGCGTACAGCCACGGCAGCATCCGGCCCGCGACCCGGTAGAAGTACGGCGGCGAGCCGAATTTGTGGAACCACAGGAGCAGCGGATTCATCGCTCAGCAGAACTGGAAAGAAGACGGCATCGGGACGGCACCACGAGACGAGCAGGGTGGATGTTAACTGTTTTGGCGCGACTCTTCAGGATCATGCGCGGTGCGCGACCGGCGCAATTGATCCAGATCAACAGTTTCGTCGTGCCGGGCGGTCGTGCGACTGCGCGGCTTTCAGGTCAGCGAAATCCTCAGCGCGGCCGCGGCCGCCAGCGGCGCCAGCACGACGGCGAGGACCAGCCATGCGGCCAGCCACAGCAGCGGCGCCGAGCTCGGCAAGCCCAGTTGCGCCGCGTTGCAGGCGCCGGCGCCGAAGATCAGCACCGGCACGATCAGCGGCAACACCAGCAGGGTCAGCAGCATGCCGGATCGGCGCATGCCGATCGTCAGCGCGACGCAGACCGCGCCGACCAGGCTGAGCAGCGGCGTGGCCAGCGCCAGCGCCGCGAGCAGGATCGGCAGCACCGCGTCTGGCAGGTGCAGCAGTTGCGCCAGCAGCGGCGCGATCGCGATCAGCGGCAGCGCCGTGGTCAGCCAGTGCACGACGATCTTGCAGCCCAGCAGCAAGGCGAGCGGGTGCGGCGACATGACCAGCTGTTCGAGCGAACCGTCTTCCAGGTCGCTGCGAAACAGGCTGTCGAGCGACAGCAATCCTGCCAGCAGCACCGCGACGAAGATCGTGCCGGCGGCGATGCGCGCCAGCATGCTGGTCTCCGGTCCGAGGGCGAACGGGAACAGCGCGACGACGATGACCGCAAACAGCAGCGGATTGAGCGCGTCGCCGCGGCGGCGCCAGACCAGCGCGAGGTCGCGACCGAGCAGTGCGGCGCAGGCGGCGGAAGTCGTTCCGGGTTTCATGGGGTGTGCACGGGCTGGGGGCCGGGGTGGGCGGTCTGCGCGGCCTCGTTCCTGAGCGCGATGCGCCGCGGGGTGCCCGACGTATACGCATAGGCGCCGTGCGACGTGATCAGGGCCGCGCCGCCGCGGCGCGCGTGCGCATCGAGCACGCGATTGACCAGTTCGATGCCGTCGCGATCGAGATTGGCGTACGGCTCGTCGAGCAGCCACAGCGACGCCGGCACCAGCAGCAGGCGGGCAAGAGCCACCCGCTTGCGCTGGCCGGCCGACAGCATGCGCACCGGGTGATCCTCGTAGCCCTCCAGGCCGACGCTGGCCAGTGCGAGCTGCGCCGTGATGCCGGCGCGCATGCCGCCCATGCCGATGGCAAAGCGCAGGTTCTGCAAGGCCGACAGTTCCAGCTTCAGGCCGAGCAGGTGGCCCAGCAACGCGACCTGGTGCGACAACCGCGCCAGCGTCAGCGGCGTTCCACGCAGCAGCACCACGCCGCTGGTCGGGTCGAGCAGGCCCGACAGCACCTTCAGCAATGTCGTCTTGCCCGAACCGTTGTCGCCTTCGATCAGCACGACCTCGCCGGTGTGCAGCGAGAAATCCAGCGGCCCGAAGATCGGCTCTTCGTTGCGCGCATAGGTCAACGCCCGCGCCTGCAGCAGCGGCATGACCTCGTCGTCTTTTCCCAGCCTGTTCATCCGGCGCGATGCTACCGGGACGCAAGCGCGCGCGCCATGCCGCTGTGTCGGAAATGGGTCGCAGTACCGGTCGTGCCATCGCGGAATCTGAACCGGCCACGCGGCCGGCGTCTTGTCGCAACGGTCGGCGATGGGGAACCTCCCTGCCTGTTATCCCATCGGATTGACCATGGCGCTACACTCGAAGCCACGTATGTCGAGGCCGGATTGATGACCCGAAGAAACGGCGTTTGCGCGCTGATCGCAATGGTGTTGATGGCCGGCTCGACCGGCGCCCTCGCCGCGGACCGTGCCGCAGGGCGTGCGGTCTATCTGATAGCGTTGACTGATCCGCCGCTAGCCGCGCAGGCGGCCGCGCGCGTGCGATCGCCGGGAATGGGCGCGCAGCAGGAACGCCGCATGGTGCGTCAGGAACTGCAGTCCGATGCCAGCCGGGCATACCTGCGCCAGCTCGACGCGGCGCGTGCCGGTGTCGTCGAGCTGGCGCAGCAGCGCATCGGCCGCGCGTTGACGACGCGTCAGGTGTACCGCTACGCAAGCAATGGCCTTGCGCTGGAACTCGACGCCGACGAAGCCGCGCGCATCGCGGCGCTGCCCGGCGTCGCCGCCGTACGCCGCGAGCGGGTGCTGCACCTGTCGACCGATGCGGGGCCGCAATGGATCGGCGCGAACCAGCTCTGGAGCGGCGTGGGCGGCATCGCGCCGACGAAAGGCGAGGGCGTGGTGATCGGCGTCATCGATACCGGCATCAATCCGACGCACCCGTCGTTCGCTGCCGCGTCCGGCGACGGCTATACGATCAGCAACCCGCGCGGGCATTTCTACGGCCTGTGCGCGAGCGGGCAGGCGCAGTGCAACGCCAAGCTGATCGGCATCTACGATTTCACGACGGAAGGATCCAAGGGCGTCGACACGGTCGGCCACGGCAGCCATGTGTCGGGCATCGCCGCAGGCGACGCGATCGCCGATGCGCTGCAGGGTCACACCGTGTCGCTGTCGCGCAACGTCTCCGGCGTCGCGCCGCACGCCAACCTGATCATGTACAAGGGCTGCAATGCGCAGCCGATCGATGCGTCATCCGACGGCACCTGCGCCGAATCGGCACTGGTCGCCGCGATCGACCAGGCCACGGCCGACCAGGTCGACGTGATCAACTACTCGATCGGCGGCGGCACGATGGATCCGTACGCGCTGCTCGGCGATCCGACTACCGACGCCTACGCGTTTTTCCATGCGCGCGAGGCCGGCATCGTCGTTTCGGTTTCGGCCGGCAATGACGGGCCCGGTGCGAACACGCTGGATGAACCCGGCAACGTACCGTGGGTGATCGGCGTGGCGAATGCAAGCCACAATCGCCGCTTCGTCAATTCGCTCGGCAATCTCACGGGTGCGCCGAACGCGCCGGCGACGTTGACCGGCCAGGGCTACACGGCGGGCTACGGCCCGGCGAACATCGTCTATGCCGGCAGCTACGGCAACGCGCTGTGCGGCGTCGGCGCCACCGAAGGCGTGACGCCGACCGGTGCGAGCAATCCTTTCGCCGCCGGCACGTTCCACGGCGAAATCGTGATCTGCGACCGCGGCATCTATGCGCGCGTCGAGAAGGGCTACAACGTCAAGGCAGCCGGCGCCGGCGGCTACATCCTTGCCAATGCGGCCAGCGACGGCGAATCGATCATCAGCGACGATCATTTCCTGCCGGCCGTGCATCTGGGTTACAGCGAAGGACAGTCGCTCGAGGCATGGGTGGCGACGGCCGGCACGCACAGCGGCACGATCGCCGGCGTCAGCGCGGTGCTCGACGCCGCGTTCGGCGACATCCTCGACGCGAGCAGCTCGCGCGGCCCGTACGGTTTCGGCGGCGGCGTACTCAAGCCGGATCTCACGGCTCCCGGCGACAACATCCTGTCCACGGCGCAGACCGGCAATGGCCTCGCCTTGCTCAGTGGCACGTCGATGGCCAGTCCGCACGTGGCCGGATCGGCGGCGCTGGTCATTTCCGTGCATCCGGACTGGTCGCCGGCGCAGGTCGAGTCGGCCCTGATCGGCACGGCATTGGCCGGCAGCGTGCGCATGCAGGATGGCGTTTCGTCCGCGTCGCCGCTGGATGCCGGCGCCGGCCGCGTGCAACCCGCCCTTGCCGCTCAGGCCGGCTTGTACCTGCCGCTCGCCGGTACGGATTTTCTTGCCGGCAGCGGTACGCTCGCCAATCCTTCGCAGCATGGCGATCTGGTCAAGCTCAACCGCGCCGGCATCGAGAGTGAAAACTGCTTCGCGCACTGCAGTTTCAGCCGCACCGTCACCGACATGTCGAACGGCGGCACCTGGCAGGTCACCGCGACGGCGACGACCGGCGCGCAGCTCACGGTCACGCCGAGCCAGTTCGCGCTGGCCGCGGGCGGGTCGCAGACCCTGGCCATCGCGCTCGATGTCAGTGATCCGCGTCTGCCCGGCACCTGGGTCGGCGGCCGCATCGTGCTGCACAAGACCGGCGGCGGCCGCAGCGCAAGCGATAGCGCGCTGACCATTGCCGCCTACGCGACGCCGGGCGCCACGCAGGCATTCCGCCAGTTCACGGCGAATTCCGCAGGCGGCTACCTCGATGTCCCGGTCAGCGGCCTCGTCGAGCTGCCGAACGCCGCCTTCGCGACGACGACGCTGGCGCCGGCAAACGTGACGCAGATGAGCCTCGGCGTCGATACGGCATCGTCCGACCAGGTCTACAACCCCGGCACCGGCAAGCAGTTCGTGCTGTTTCCGATGCAGGCGGCAGGCAACGCGGGCGGATTTCCCGCTACCGTCGGGCGTGTGTTCATCGTCGAGATCACGGCGTCGAGCGCCGTGCAGGCGGTCTTGTACGCCGGTATCGACAGCAACAACGACGGCGCGCCGCAAGCATCCGAACAGGCGTGCAAGACGTCGTATTCGAGCGTGCAGCCGGTCGCGCGTTGCGTCATCGACCTGCACGATGCGCCGGCCGGCACCGGCTACGTCTGGGCGCTGGTCGACGTGCCGCAGGGCAGTCCGGGTGCAAGCTACTCGGTTACCTTGAGCGGCGCCGTGCCGATGATTCCGGCCGGCACGACGTCGGCGGCCATTTTCAACAACGCGCCATTCGTCATGACCGGCCCGGGACACGTGGATGCTTCGTCGAGCTTTCCTGTGCGCGTGGCCTGGGGCGGCGCGACGACCGGCACGCAGAGCCTGATCGCGCCGGGAAACTACTACGGTGCAATCCTGATCGATGCCGAGCCGGGTTTGCAGCAGGGACTGGCCGGCTACGTGCCGTTCTCGTTCACGCGCAGCAGCGGCGGCGACGACGTTGCCGACGCGCTGCAGCCCGGTGCGTCGCGCGTGCTGCACTATTCGCCGCCGCAGACGTCGTTGCAGCACGTGTTCGTCGACGTGCCGGCCGGCGCCACGTCAATGGAGGTCGACACGAGCCTGCTGATCGGCGGCGACGCGCAGATTTCGTTTGCCGCCGTGCGTGCCGAATTTCCGCCGGCGTCGGTCCCCCCGCAGATCGCCGCAGCGCCTGCGACGACACCTGCGGCGAGCTGGGCCCTCGATGCGGTCACGCAAAGCAGGAAGGTCGTGATTCCGGTGACGCCGGGGCGCTGGTACCTGGTGTCGAGCTATGCGTCGTCGCGCGCCGATGCCAGCGCGCAACTCAGCGTACAGCTTGCATTCGGCACGGCCGCTGCGCCGGCGCTGACGCCGGGGAACTATTTCAATCCGCAGCGCTCCGGCCATGGCATCTTCCTGAGCCGCGCCGCGGGCCAGCAGGTCGTGGACTGGTATACGTTCCGCGAGGACGGCACGCCGACCTGGTATCTGGCGCAGGCCGCCGCACCGGCGAACACGGCCGGTGCATGGAGTGCCGACCTGTATCGCGCCAGCTGGAACGGCAGCAGCGGTGTGCCGACGCGCGTCGGCGAAGTCGCGCTGACGGCAACGGCGCCGGACCGCGCGATGTTCTCGTGGCACCTGGACGGCACGAGCGGCAGCGAGGCGTTTCAGCTGATCGCGAGTCCGGCATGCGTCAGCGCCGGCGGCAGCGTGAATCTCACCGGCGAGTGGTTCCCGCCGGCGCAGGCCGGATACGGCTTCGATGCGCTGGTGCTGCCCGGCCAGCAGTTCGATGCGTTCTACATGTACGACGGCAGCGGCAACCCGCGCTGGGTCGTCGGCGCCAACGGTCCGTTCGCCGCGAGCAGCACGATCGCGATGCTGCAGTCGACCGGCTTTTGTCCGGTCTGCGCGTACCAGGCGCTGACGACGCAGGCCGCCGGCAACATGACCGTGACGTACGCGAACGGATCGAGCGGTCAGCTGAGCACGGCGATCACGTTGAACGCGCCTCTCGACGGAACCTGGAACATCAATCAGCCGATCGCGCGGCTGACCGGCGCCTCCGATTGCAATCCCTGACGTTCCCCAGTTGCGCAGCAGTGTGGAGAATGTCGCAAAGTACACTTCGATGAAAGCCGGACCGTGCGCGATGGCGGGATGGACCGGAAACAGGGTTGCCGGCTGGCGTCGAGGGAACTTCGGCCTTCCCGGCATCCCGGCATCCCGGCATCCCGGCAGCCAATCAGCCGGGCAGCGGCGGCAGGCGTTGTGCAATCAGCAGGTCGGCTCGTGCCAGGTCGACCTGGTCGAGCGAGGTCTTGCCGGCAGTCAGTTCGCGCAGGATCTGCGACTGGATTTCGCCGCGTGCGAACGCGGTTGCGTACGGCAGGCGCGAGAACGTGACCATCCAGTAGCGCGGCACGAGGCGGCCCGGATGGCGCGCGGCCAGCACGCGTTCGAGCGCGCGCATCAGCAGGAAATGCGCGTCGGCCACGCTGTCGCGCATCTCGACGTAATTTTCCAGCGCCATCGCGGCGATCGCATCGGCGTCCGGTTTGCGTCGGCGCTCGAATTCGGCGAACACGGCTGCCGTATCGTCTGGCGCACCCGCCATCAGTCCGGCCAGTTCGACGGCATCCTCGAAGCCGCAGTTCATGCCCTGGCCGTGGAACGGCACGATCGCATGCGCCGCGTCGCCGACCAGCAGCGCGCGCCCGTCGAGGTGCCAGCGCTCGAGATACAGCGTACCGAGCAGGCCGGTCGGGTTCTGCGCGAAGTCGCGTTCGTAGTCCGGCATCAGCGCCGCGGCGTCGGCGAAGTCGCGTTCAAAAAACGCGCGCACCTTCTGCGGCGAATCGAGACTGGCAAAACTCGGCGCAGCCGGATTGGAGCCCGACTCGTTCGGCAGGAACAGCGTGACCGTGAAGCTGCCCTCGGCATTGGGCAGGGCAATGCACATGTAGTTGCCGCGCGGCCAGATATGCAGCGCATTGGGCTCCAGGGCGAACGGCGAGGACCGAGGGCCGAGGGCTGATAGCTGGAGGCCCGGGACCGCGGGCTGCGAGGCAACTGCGGGAATCTCCAGTTCCTTGTAGCCATGGTCGAGCGGCTCGAAGCGCTCGCCGAGATCCATGTGCCGGGCCAGCGCCGTGCGCAGGGCAGAACCGGCCCCGTCCGCTCCGATCAGCGTCGACGCCGCGTGTTCGCGCACGACGCCGGCCTCGCTGCAAAGTTGCATTGTGGAAGTGTTCCAGTCGACGGTCGCCAGGCGCTGGTCGAAATGGATGTGCGCGCCCGCCGCCTCGGCGGCGTCGAGCAGCATCATGTTCAGGCTGCCGCGATTGACCGACCAGATCACCTCGCTGTCATCGCGGCCGTAGCGCAGCAACTCGGTGCGGCCGTCGAGATGATGCACCATGCGTCCGCGCATCATGACCGCTATCGGCTGCATGCGCTGCTGCAGGCCGGCGACGCGCAGGCCGTGCCAGCCGCGTGCGGCCAGCGCGAGGTTGATCGAGCGGCCGCCGAGAAAGCCCGCCTTGCGCGGATCGGGCCGGCGTTCGAAGACATCGACGGCAAAGCCGCGCTGCGCCAGCAACGTGGCGAGCAGCGCGCCGACGAGTCCGGCACCGACCAGGGTGACTTGTCTGTTGCTCACGCGGAAATCATGCCGGGCTTCGAGGGACGATCAGTGCGGCAGGACTTCGCACGGCTCCCATTTCCGGTTTTCAACCCCCGTCAGCCTGCAATCGCATCACCGAAGCCGACAACGACCTCGCTGACCTGGACGACCGGTGCCACATCGGTATAGTTCGGGATGTCGGCCATGATCTCCTTCGCATGCGGGCCGAAGCCGGCCTGGAACGACTCGACCGAGTCGCAGTAGATGTGGCACATGCCGACGTACGTCGCCGCCGAGCCGGGTTCGCCGCCACCCAGACCCTTGTCGACGGTGTAGTACCTGCATTTGTCGCCCATGCGTTGCTTGACCAGCGGCATGTGGGTGTCGCGATAGTATTCGTGGTTGAAGCGCGCGCCGGGTTTGTTCGGATACATGACGCTGACCTTGATCATGGCGGGTTCTCCTTGAGCAACGTGGTTGAAGTGAACGAACGTGAACTCCGGCAAGTCGCAGATGCCGTGCCGGGGTTCGCTGCGCTCAGCCGCAGCCCCGGCGGCATTCCGGCGACCGGGCGCTCAAGCCACCAGCGCCGCATGCTTCGCCCATTGTCTGACGGCTGTGATGAATTGCAGGCAGTCGATGTGGCGATTGTAGAGCGGCGTCGGCGCGGCGCGGATCACGTCCGGCTCGCGCCAGTCGACGACGATGCCTTCGGCATTCAAGTGATCGAAGAGGCTGCGGCCTGCTTCGCGCGGGCCCCTGACGCGCAGCGAAAGCTGGCAGCCGCGGCGTTCGGGTTCGCGCGGCGTGGCAATTTCCACTATGCCGCCCAGCTGGCTTTCGATCAGGCTGGCAAGGTAGCCGGTGAGCGCAATCGATTTCCGGCGCAGCGCGGCCACGCCGGCGCGATGGAACAGGTCGAGCGATACGCGCAGCGGTGCCAGTGCGAGAATCGGCGGATTCGACAGTTGCCAGCCGTCGGCGCCGGGCGTCGGATCGTAGTGCGGCCCCATGCGGAAGCGCGTGGCCTGATCGTGTCCCCACCAGCCGGCGAAGCGCGGCCGTTCGCTGTGCGCGTGGCGCTCGTGCACGAAGCAGCCGGCCACGGCGCCGGGGCCGGAGTTGAGGTATTTGTAGCTGCACCACACGGCGAAGTCGGCGCCGCTGTCGTGCAGGTCGAGCGGCACGTTGCCGGCGGCATGCGCAAGGTCGAACCCGACCATGCAGCCCTCGCGCTGCGCAAGGCCGGCGACGGCGCGCAGGTCGAACGACTGGCCGCTCAGGTACTGCACGCCGGGCCAGAGCACCAGCGCCACGCTCCTGCCGTGCAGGTTCAGCGCACGATCGAGCGCAGCCATCGAGATCGTGCCGTTCGACTCGTCGCCTTCGATCTCGATCAACGCGGTGGCCGGATCGTGGCCGTGAAAGCGGATCTGCGATTCGACCGCGTAGCGGTCCGACGGAAAGGCGTTCTTCTCGATCAGGATCGCCGGACGCCCGGGTGTCGGCCGGTAGAAGCTGACCATCATCAGGTGCAGGTTGACGGTCAACGAATTCATCGCGACGACTTCGGCCGGCTGCGCGCCGACCAGTTCGGCGAGGTGCTCGCGCACCTCCGCGTGATACGGCATCCACGGATGGCGGCCGCGAAAATGCGCTTCGACGCCGAACTCGTGCCAGTCGTCGAGCTCGTCGATCAGCGCCTGGCGCGTTGCGCGCGGCTGCAGCCCGAGCGAATTGCCGCAGAAATACGCCTGCTGATGATGGCCGTGCGGCGGAATCAGGAATTCGTCACGCAACGATGCCAGCGGATCGGCGGCATCGCGCGCGAGCGCCCATGCTTCGGTTGCGATTTCCGCTGCGGGGAGCATCGGTGCCGGAATACCAGTCACGGTTGCCTCATCGGGAAAGCGCTCAGCGCGGCTTCAACGACGCCATGAGGTCGGCGCAACCCTTCTCATAGCTGTCGCTCCAGGCCTTGCTCGTCTCCGGCAGCATCGGCCGCGCGCAGCGGATGTGCAGGAACAGGTGGCTGACGAGGTAGAACGTCTCGCGATATTCGTAGCGCGTCTTGCCGTTCATCGCGAAGTAGCGCATGACGGTCGGTTCGACGCCCTCCGTCGTCTGCTCGAAGCCGGGCAGCGCCTTGGCCTTGTCGGTCGCGGCGTCGACCTGCTGCTGGAAGAACGACGAATCGTGCATCAGCTTGGCGTTGACCGTGACCTGCGTGATCTCGTTGCTGGCCGGATCGGCCGGATCCTTGACCTGGAATGCCATGAACTGCGGATTGCCGTCCTGCTTCTCCATGATGACAGTCCAGTCGGACGGCGCCTGGAACTTGATGATCTTCTCGAACAGCGTGTAGTCGGCGGCGCAGGCACGGGTAGAGACGAATGCAAGCAGCACGGCGGCGGTGGCGAGACGGAAGGTCGACATGGAATCTCCGAAAATCCTGGGATCAGACGAAACGCGATGCGGAAAGATCGAGCCACTCGAGCGCGCTCGCGTGGAACAGGTGTTGCTGCTGCGCTTGCGGCAGCCCGAGTGCGGCGATGCCGGAGCCAGGCTCCTGCTCGCCGAGCGGAAACGGATAGTCGGTGCCAAGCATGACGTGTTCGGCGCCGGCGACATCGAGCAGGTAGCGCAGCGCGCGTGCGTCGTGCACGCAGGAATCAAAGAATAGGCGATCGAGGTATTCGCGCGGATTGCGCGAATTGTCGGTGGCAACCAGGTCCGGGCGCATGCGAAAGCCGTGCTCGATGCGCCCGATCGTGTACGGAAACGCGCCGCCGCCGTGGGCGAAGCAGACGCGCAGCTTCGGCAGGCGCTCGAGCACGCCGCCGAAGATCAGGCAGCAGGCGGCGCGCGACTGCTCGGCCGGCATGCCGACCAGCCACGGCAGCCAGTACTTCGGCATCGTCTCGCGCCCCATCATGTCCCACGGATGCACGAGGATCGCCGCGCCGAGGTCCGCCGCCGCCTCGAAGAAGGCAAACAGTTCCGGCGCGTCGAGATTCCACTGTTCCACATGTGAACCGATCTGCACGCCCTGCAGGCCGAGCTGCTCGACGCAGCGTTCCATCTCCTGGATCGCGAGCGTCGGCGACTGCAGCGGCACCGTGCCGATGCCGGCGTAGTGGCGTGGATGCGTGCGGCAGATCTCGGCGGTGTGATCGTTCAGGTGCCGATGCAGTTCGAGCGCCTGGTTCGGCTTGGCCCAGTACGAGAACAGCACCGGCACGGTCGAGATCACCTGCACCTGCACGCCGAACGCGGCATAGTCGGCGATGCGGTGCTCGGCGTCGAACGCGTTCTCCCAGACTTCGCGGAAGAACTTGCCGTCCTTGTAGATGCGGTGGCGGCCCTCGGTCCGGATCATCACCGGAAAGCGGTTGTCGCCGTACTTGTCGGCGAGATCGGGCCATTCGGGCGGCAGGATATGCGCGTGCGTATCGATTTTCAGCATGCTCGCGATTCTAGCGGTTTCCGTGCATGGGTAGCAGGAACGACCGCCACCAGCGACTTCGCCGGGCCACATCCCATTCTCACTCTGCGGGTCTGCCCAGGCCTTCAGCCCTCCGCCTGCAGGCCCTTCTCCTTCTCCAGCAAATGCGTCAGCGTGCCGACACTGTCGACGATGCGATCGCCGGCATCGGACCAGGCGGCCGCGAGGGCACGCTCCTCGTCGTTGCCCGCGGCAGACTCCATCACCCGCGCCAGCGCGCGTTGTTCGTCGCGCAGTCCGCCGTCGCGCTCGACCGTACCGCCGTGGCGCAGGTTGTCGACGATATGCGCAAGATCGGCGTCGACGCGCGCAACGAAGGCGGCAGCGGTCGCACGTGCCGGCAACTGCACGGGTCCCTGCCGCGCCGCTTCGAGCGCCATTGCCGCGCGGATGAAGCGGTTGCCGTTGGCGAACACGCCTTCGGCCAGCGCGACCAGGCGCGGATCGCGGCGCGGCTCGCCGCGCAGGCGGTCGATCGACGCCTGTGCATTCGTGCGCGCGCTGCGCCCGAGCGCGCGCACGTCGCTGCGCACGCGCAGGCGGTCGTCGAGCACGGCCATGAGGTAGCGCCGGTAGGCATCGAGCATGTCGGCCAGGGCCGGACGCACGCGGCTGCGTTCCCAGGTCGGCCACGCCAGATAGGCGAGCAGGGCCAGCGCACTACCCAGGCTCGTGCCGAGCGCTCGCGCCGCCATGGTTTCCCCCGGGGCCACGCCCTCGAATGTCAGCAACACGACGATCAGGGCGGTCAGCAGCATGACGCCGATGCCGTAATGCATCGTGGTCAACTCGCGGAAGCCGAAGCACAACAGCGCGAACAATGCGATGCGTTGCCAGTCGCCGCCGAAAGCGAAATGAACGAGTCCGGTTGCCAGCAGCAGGCCAAGCAGCGTGCCGATCACGCGCAGCAGTCCGAAGCTGAAGGTGCCGGCGAAATCGGGCTTGAGCACGATCGCCGTGGTCATCGGAATCCAGAAACCGTGCGCCATGCCGCTGAGGCGCGCACCGGCAACGGCGATCGCCAGGCACGCGCCGCAGCGCAGCGCGTGCCGGAACGCGATCGACGACAGGCGCAGGTTCGCGCGCAGGATCGCCAGCGGATTGCGCGGGCGCAAGGTACGCGGCAACTGCTCTTCGTCGGCGTCGCGGCGCAATTCGCCGCGGCTGCCGGCGAACTCGGCATTGCGCACGGCCGCACGCAACTGCCCGCCCAACGCATGAGCGTGGGCGAGGGCGAGCGTCAGGCCGCGGCGCGCGTGCGCTTCCAGGGTGCTCGCATCGATCGACTCGATCGAAGCCAGCGCGGCGTCGTAGCCTTCCAGCGCTGCCGCCGCGGCGAGCGGACTGACGCCCGCGTCGAGTGCGTTTGCGGTCGAGTCGAGGGCACGCGCCGCATATTCGCGCAGGCGCGTCAGGGTCGCTCGAAGTCCGCCATCGGCGATCCGCTCCTGCAGCCCCCCGAGCGCGAGCAACTCGAGGCGGATGCGCTCGATGATCTCGGCGACGACGCGAAACGCCTCCATCGCCGTGCCGCGCGCGCGGTAGAGGCCGTGCAGCAGGTTTTCGACATCGGTCAGCGCCTGCGACACCGGCGGCGGCAGCGCCGGATCGTCCGGTCGCCGCGCGCTGGCGGCGAGCTGCCGGCACAGCTGGGCGAGCGCGGTGCGTTCCGGGTGATAGCGCTGCAGCGGCCACGCCGCGATCGAGAACAGCAGCAACAGCAGGCCGCCGCCGAAGAACAGCAGCGCCGGACCGATCGCATCGGCCGGTGCGCGCGGCTCCGACGCCGTGATGACCAGCAGGATCATGCTGGTCAGGCCGATGCGTCCGGCGTCCGGGCCCAGCGCGACGAGCAGGCCGCCGGCGCAGCCCCAGAGCAGGGCAGCGACCACCGTGAGCGCGGTACTTGCGCCGACGGTGTAGCCGATGAACGCGGAAATGGCCGCGGCGCCGGCGGCGAACAACATGCGCCGTACGCGCAGGCGATACGGCCCCGGCTGGTCCGAGAACATCGTGTTCAGCGCACCGACCGACACACCAAGGCCGACGCCGAGATTGCCGGTCACGACGCCGGCAGCAAGCGGCAGCACGACCGCCGCCGTATTGCGCACGCCGACGATCAGCGGCACGTCGCGCGGCTTGAGTTCGAGCAGTTTTTTCAGCATCGGCACGGATGATAACGGATCGCCGGCGCCCGCTTTTTTTCTTGTCATTCCGGCGATAGCCATGCAAGCGTTCTGCTTCTATTCTCGTCAATTGCAGAACTTCCACTCGCCCTGTGGGCGAGCGGCCTACTTTTGGCATTACTTCGGGCATCCTGCCCTTCGCCGCTACGCGGCCAGCTTCGCTGTTCGCGCCGCTCCTGCGGCGCAGTGCCCAAAAGTAGGCAAAAGGCTAGGCACCGGACGCGGTGTTTTGCCGCGCTTCGTGCGCGGCAAAATTCCCTGCGCTTCTCGCCCGCGCCGGGTTGCTCAGACAGTACGTCCATGTACTGCTTCGCAAGCGCGGCGATCCATCGCCGCGCCCCTGCGGGCAATTTCCGGCGCGGGCTGCGATGCTCGGCACCGCGAACGGCGCCGGGATCCACGAATCCGTGCATCCCTGCACTACCTCGAGGTATGAGCGTGGAAAGCTGCGTCTTTTGCTTTGGTCTTAGCTCTTGCCGTGGCTTCTGCGGCAGGATGCCGCCCAAACGGGGCCCCCTGTGGCGCGGCGAGGGTGCGCAGGAAAAGTCCGAAGGAGGGCGCACACGATGTGCGCCCGTTCGCTGAATGTACATGGACGTACATC